>JAEEGH010001674.1_pt1 | contig 62772 bp, 34 predicted proteins | sample 9134181 | NCBI WGS metagenome assembly JAEEGH01 (sample SAMN16246544, study PRJNA631951) | gut metagenome | biome: gut microbiome; feature: rumen; material: DP-attached | host: Bos | place: Iran: Karaj | collected 2018-10
ACCCGCGATTTCAGCGGGTGGAAGCTCTCCGGCGGCCTGCAGGGCATGTGGCAGAAGTCCCTGAATCTGGGCGAAGAGTTTCTCATCCCCGCCTACAACCTGTTCGACATCGGCGTCTATGCCACCGCCAGCAAGCAGCTCCGGCGCTGGACACTCAACGGCGGCGTGCGCCTGGACCACCGTCACCTCCACGGAGAAGCGCTCGAAGAAGACGGCGCGATGCGCTTCACGGACTTCAGCCGCAACTTCAACGGCGTGACGGGCAGCGTGGGCGCCGTGTGGAATGTGAACGACCACCTGAACCTGCGCTTCAACACGGCCCGCGGATTCCGTGCGCCCAACATGAGCGAACTGGGCTCCAACGGCGCACACGAAGGCGCCCTGCGCTACGAAATCGGCAATCAGCAGCTGGATCCCGAATACAGCCTTCAGTTTGACCTCGGCCTCGATTTCACCTCGCGCTATGTGTCGGCCCAGCTGGCGCTTTTTGCCAACCTCATCGACAACTACATCTTCCTCAGAGGTGAGGGCCGCGAGCTGGACGACCGTCCCGTCTACAGCTACACGCAGGGCGACGCCCGTCTGCTGGGCTTTGAGGCCGGCGTGGACGTGCATCCCATCCATTCGCTGCACTTCGAGAACATCTTCTCCTACGTCGACGCCCGCCAGCCTGACCAGCCCGAAGAGACGAAATATCTGCCCTACACCCCCGCCCCGCGCTGGACGTCCAAGATCAAGTGGGAAATCCTCCACCACAGCCATCCCACGATGGGCGCCCATGCCCGCCACACACATCACGCCAAGGGGCTCTCCGCCGACAACCTCTACATCGCTGCGGGGATGGACTACTACCTGAAGCAGAGCCATGTTTACAGCCTGGACGACACCGAGACGGAAACGCCCGGCTACGTGCTGGTCAACCTTTCGGCCGGCACCGATCTGACCTGGAAAAACAGGAAGATTGCCGAGCTCTGCATCGTGGCCGACAACCTGCTGAACGAGGCCTATCAGAGCCATCTGAGCCGACTCAAGTATGCCGACGTCAACAGCGTCACCGGCCGTCAGGGCGTCTACAACATGGGACGCAACATCAGCATTAAACTCGTGGTGCCCGTCAACATTTTTTGACGGGCCACCCCGGGCCCGGCCTCACGTCAGCCCTGCGGATTGCCCTCCAACTCCGTAAATCTTGCGAATTTGCGCCCGTCGCGCTCGATGGTCTCAAAGAACATCTTCTCGGGACGCACCCACCAGCGGCCTTCGCCGTAGAGCGCCTGATACACCACCATGCGCTCCGTCGTCTCCGAGTCGAAGGCCGTGCCAACATAGCGATAGTGCCCGCCCTTGAAGTGACGGAAATAGCGCACGCCGTCCCGGGGCTGCGGGAAGGCCTCGAGCATCTCCTCTGCCAGGGGCACGTACCACTGCCGCACCTCCTCGGCCGTCGGGGTGTGCGCACCGGGGAAATGAAACGAGCGGCTGTAGTGCTCCAGAAACTGCGGCTCGAAGCGGGCCAGCGTGTCCTGTTCGCCGAACAGACCCCACACGCGGTCACTCCAGTACGGATTGCAGCAGTCAAACTGCACGGCTTCCGCCTCCCGGAACTCCTCTATCAGCGCCTCATCAACGGTGAAGCGCTGATTGCCGTCGCGGCGGGGCGCTTTGTATTCATGCTCGCCGAGGCGCTGGCCGAGGAACTCCGTCATCCGGAAATGCGGATTGCCCAAAAGGGCCGGAATGCCGAGCACGGGCGCCAGCATCTGAGCGTAGAACGAGCCGCAACTGTTGCCAACGAGCAGATCCGGGCGCTCATGCTCGCAAAGCGACCTGATTACCTCCAAGGCCTCCCGGGGATGCTGCGGGAGGTCGGGCGTCAACACGGAGGCTCTGCCCTCGAAAGCCTCACACAGGGCTCGGGCCGGCGTGCATTGACCGCTGGCAAAGAAGCCGTGCAAAAACAGAATCTTTTTCACTTAACCCAACGCTTTTCTTTGCAAATGTACAAAAAAATATCCTTTTTTCTGCCGCCCTCAGGATTTTTTTATACCTTTGCAACACGAAACACCCATCAAACACTATGAACTTTTCAAAGATTCGGACATTCATTGCCTTTCTCTGCACTGCATGCTGCATCTGTGTCACCACGTCCTGCTCAGGCTCTGACAACAACGCCCCCGTCAGCCCGACGGACGACACTAGCCGCTTCGTCACCCTCTCCGAAGCCATCCCCGACGCCATTTTGGAGATACGCTACTACAGCACCTACAATTTCGTCGGCGCCCGCATCGACGGCTACGAACAGCCCGTCGCCCTGCTGACCAAGGAAGCCGCCAAGGCGCTGAAGGCCGTGAGCGATGACGTCATCAGCCAGGGCTACCGCCTGAAAATCTACGACGCCTACCGCCCGCAGAAAGCCGTGGACCACTTTGTGCGCTGGGCCGAAGACCTCAACGACACCGGGATGAAGCCCTATTTTTACGCCGACCTGGACAAGGGCGTGCTCTTCGAGCGGGAATACATCATGGCCAAGAGCGGCCACACACGCGGCTCCACGGTGGACCTGACGCTGTTCGACATGACCTCGGAGAAGGAGCTTGACATGGGCGGCACCTTCGACTGGTTCGGCCCCGAGAGCCATCCCGACTTCTGCGGCGATCCCGAGAGCGGCACCTACACAGGGGAAAACAGCCAGAGCCCTGCCGGCCGCAGCATCACCCCCGAGCAGTTTGCCCACCGCATGATTCTGCGGCGCGCCATGCTCAAACACGGCTTCAAGCCCTTCGACACCGAGTGGTGGCATTTCACGCTGGCCGACGAGCCCTTCCCCGACACCTATTTCACCTTTCCGGTGCGGCAGATTGAATAAACCCGTTTTATCGTGTGAGTTAACTCGATCGATCGTTTGAGTTAACTCACACGATGATTTGAGTTAACTCAGCTTTTTGGGGGTACTTCCCGACCCCACATTTCTTCCTCTCTTTTTTGGTAGCTCTTCCTGACGCGAATCACCAGGCGGTCGTCAATGGGCCGTATCTCGAGCGCGGCAGCCGAGATCCAGTTGACATACTCCAGACGGACGTTGAGCGCATCGTCGCGCCAGGCATAGCTGCCGGCCACATAGAAGGGACCCTGAAGGCCCTTGAACTTCTGGCGCGCGTTCATCGAATAGAGCGGATAGGCGGCGATTTCGCTGGTCAGCCACTCTCCGTAGCCGAGAGAGAGGCTGTAGCGCCTCCCGTATTTGTCCAGCACCTTCATCTCCATGCGCCCGTCGTGCTGCTCAAAGGAGAGGGTCTTCCAGCCGAACTCGTTGGCGGTGAACTCATACACGCGGCCCTCCATCTCCTTCATCATCGACAGCGTATCGGTCCCCTCAGGAGTCAGATAGCGGTACGAAGCCATCTTCTCCTTCAGGCGCTCGGACTCCTCACTCTGCTCCAGAGGCTCGTCGCTGAGATGTGGCAGCAGCTCTTCCCAGACCAGATGCAGCTGCGGGGCAATGGCGCACTCGGTGATGGCCACCACCATGTCCTGCTCCGGCATCACGAGGATGTACTGCCCCAGCCTCCCGTCGGCGCAATAGGCCCTGCGCGGCGTGCAGCTCCACATCTGATAGCCGTAGAATTTCGTGCGCCGGTGGTTGACGGGAATCTGGCGCTTCATCATCTGATGCACCCACGATTCGGAGACCAGCTGACGGGCGCCCCAGCGCCCCTTTTGCAGCAGCAGCTGCCCCAGCTTCGCCATGCTCTCACACTGGATGTGCAGACCCCATCCGCCCACATTGTAGCCCTCGGGACTCTCCTCCCAGCCCACCTCGGTGATGTTCATATACCTGAAGAGGTGCGCCTTCAGATAGTCCAGCGTCTTCATCCCCGTGACGCGCTGCAGTATGGCAGAGAGGAGATAGGTGCACAGCGAGTCGTATTTGAAGATACGGCCGGGCGTTTTGACCGGCTTCGAGAGAAAAGCCCGCGTCCAGTCGCTGCACTCCGCACGGAGATGCTCGTCGGGAGCGATGCCCGAAGCCATGATGAGCAGATCGCGCACGGTCATCGAAGCCAGCTCCGGCGACATCAGCTCCAGCTTGTATTCCGGGAAGAAGGTGACGACACGGTCGGTGACGCGCAGCTTGTGCTCGTCCACGGCCAGACCGACGGCCACGCTGACAAAGGTCTTGGAGCAGGAATACATCGTGTGGCGGTATTCCGCCTTCCAGGGCTCCGGATAGACCTCGGCGATGACCTTGCCGTGGCGCAGGATCATCACACTGTGGATGTTGGCCCCGGGCGCCCCAATCAGCGTGTCGAGCAGATGGGCGACAACAGCCGACGGGATGCCCTGCTCCTCCGGCGTGGAGCGCGGCAAATCGCCCACCTGACTCCAAGCCGTCGTGCACGACAGCAAAAGCACCGCGACCCAACGCATCGTCTGTCTCATCTCCGGATGTCTTTTTTGCTTTACTTAAACAGCTTCTGAGCCATCTGATACAAGCTGCGGCGCCAGGTGAGGAACTCGTGCGCCGTGCCCTCAGACACATAGCCCTCGGCGTTGAAGCCGGCAGCCTTCAGGTCGGCCACTGCCTTGAGCGCGCGGTCGGGATATTCCTTCTCGCCGCAGCTGATGAAGATGTAGTCCACCAGCTTCTTGTCCTTGATCTCCTCGGGCGTGTACATGCCGCCGCTCAAGATGCCCCAGTGGCCGAACACTCCGGGACGGGCCAGCGTGATGGCATGCGTCTCCATGCCGCCCATAGAGAGGCCGGCCATGGCTCTGTGCTTTCGGTCGGCCACGGTGCGGAAGTGGCTGTCGATGTAGGGCACCAACTCGTCAATGAGCACCTTGCCAAAATCCTCGGCCACCTGATTGCGGTCAAACGGACGTCCGAAGACCACGTCGTTGGTCATGCCGTAGGTCATCACCACGATGAAAGGCAGCGCCTTGCCCTCGGCGATAAGGTTGTCCATGATGAGGCCGGCCTTGCCCTGCACGGGCCACGAGGTCTCGTTCTCGCCCCATCCGTGCTGCAGGTAAAGCACGGGATAGCGCTTCTTGCCCTTCTCGTAGCCGGCGGGCGTGTAAACATACGCCGTGCGCAACTGGTTGCCGTTCACATGGCTGGGGAAGAGCACCTTCTGCACGTTGCCGTGCTCAATGTCGGTGCGGTCGGCATAAAAAGCTTCATCCTGGGCAGGCACTTCCACGCCGCTCATCCAGCGTGCGCCGCCGTAGTAGCTGTTGGTGCCGGGATCCACCACCTGGGCGCCGTCGATCGACAGCGTGTAGTAGTGGAAGCCCTCGTCTTCGGGCTCCAGAGTGGTGCCCATCCACGAGCCGTCTTCCTGACGCTTCAGCACCGTGCCGCCCATGTGGCCGCCGTGACCGGCAGAAGCGATGACGTAGCGGGCGGCAGGAGCCTGCACGCGGAAGCGCACATAGCCCTGAGAGTTGACCTGCGGATACTGCTGGCGGGGCTGGCAGGTGGCAGAAGGCTTGAAGTCGTCCTTGATGACGGCCGTGTCGGCGGCGGCGTTGAAGTCGCGTATCACGCGATAGACGTTCTTGGGCTTGTAGTCCTTGTCGAAAGGCAGAGGATAGTTGTCGGCGCCGAGCCAGGAATCGCGGTCGCTGAGGTTCCAGAAGGTGACACAATCCACCTTGTCGGCATGGCGGCGCATCACGCGGAACACAGCGGCATACTCGGCCTCCTGCATCAGCTTCTGGTCGCCGCTGATGCGGGCGCCCTCGTTGCGGTTGAAGCGAAGCTGTCCGCCCATCTCCTGATTCACACGGATGTCGAGCTCGGTCATGTGGATGTGGTCCACAATCGCAGCATATTTGCTCACGGCGGCCTCAATGTCCTCCTCTGAGGGGCCGTAGATGTTGTAGTGGCCCTGCATGCCGATGCCGTCCACAGGCACGCCGTCGGCCTTCATGGCGCTGATCATCTCGCAGATGCGGTCGCGCTTCACGGGGTCGCACTCGTTGTAGTCGTTGTAGAAAAGCAGCGCGTTGGGATCCGCCTCGCGGGCGAAGATGAAGGCCTTGCGGATGAACTCGTCGCTGCCGCATATCTTATAGAAGGTGGATTCACGCAGAGGCTGGTCCTTGCCGTCGGCACCGATGCGGCGGCCGCCGTCGGCAATGCACTCGTTGAACACATCCCAGGCATAGACCACGTCCTTATAACGGTTGACCACGGTGTGGATGTGCTCCCTCATGCGCTCGTAGAGCACCTCTTTGCTGACCAGCTTGTGGTCCTCGTCGTAGAACATCCAGTCGCACATCTGGTTGTGCCACATCAGGCAGTGTCCGCGCAGCTTGATGCCGTTCTTACGGCAGAAGTCGGCCACACGGTCGGCGCGCTCCCAGGTCCATTTGCCTTCAGCAGGATGCACGGAGGCCGGCTTCATGTCGTTCTCGGCCGTGATGCTGCTGAACTCCTTTTTCACCAGAGCGCTCTGGGCCTCATCCGTGATGTTGCGTCCGTTGACGGCCACACCGATGAGGAAATAGTCGCGGTAGGCCTCCTTGAGGCTCTTTGAATCACCCTGCGCACCGGCCCCGGCAAACACCGTCAGGGCACACAATGCCGTTAAAAGAATCTTTTTCATGCTTAGATTTTTATGTTTGTTTTCGGATTTTCAACGCAAAGTTAATCATTTTCGCTCACTTTGAAAAGGCATTTATAAATTTATTAATATATTTGCAATCAAATCAACATTATTTAACTGTTTCTGGCGCCCCCAAACGGGAAAAAGTTGTCAAATGGTCACGTTTATTCTCCTCATCCTCTGCTGCATGCTGCTCACCGCATCGTGCGCCCAAGAGAAAGCTGTTGTCAAGGCGGAGCTCACCACGCCCGGCAATCCCTATCTGCCCCTCTGGGAATACATCCCCGACGCGGAGCCCTACGTGTTTGAAGACCCGGACCGCCCCGGCAAAGAGCGCGTGTACGTCTACGGCTCCCACGACACAAGGAAGACGGAATACTGCGGACGCGATCTGGTGGTGTGGTCGGCGCCGACCGACAGCCTCTGGCGCTGGCGCTACGACGGCGTCATCCTCGCGGTGGACCGCAACGGCAAGGGGGAGCTCTTCGACGAGGCCGGGACCGCCGACGTGCTCTTCGCCCCCGATGTAACGCTCACGAGTGACAGCAACGGTGTGAAGACCTACTGGCTCTTCCCCAACGACCAGGCCTGGGGACGCCAATCGCTCATCGCCCGAAGCAGCCGCCCCGACGGCCCGTTTGAGGTGTGCAACTGGAACGCCGACAATCCCGACAGGACGGACGGCGTCTTCAGCTTCGACCCGGCAGTGCTGGTCGACGACGACGGCCGCGTGTACGGCTATTGGGGTTTCGAGCACTCCTATGCCGCCGAGATCGACCCGGCGACGATGTGCACCGTGCGCCCCGGCACAGAAGTGGTGGACGGCATGATTTCCGGCAGGAAGGAGCCCGGTGTGTTCCGCTTCTTCGAGGCCTCGTCGATACGCAAAATCAAGGACAAATACGTCTTCATCTACAGCCGCTTCACGGAAGACGGCGAGTTCGGCCTGCCCTCGACCAACTACACGTTGGCCTACTGCTACAGCGACCGGCCGCTCGGCCCGTGGACCTACGGCGGCACCGTCATCGACGCACGCGGACGGGAAACGGACGAGAAGGGCGACACGATTGCTTCCGGCGTGGTTTCCGGCAACACCCACGGCAGCCTCTGCGAAATCAACGGCAGGTGGTATGTGTTCTACCACCGCCAGACCGGCCTCAACGAATATGCCCGACAGTCCATGGTGGCGCCCGTCGAAGTGAAGGTGGAGGAAGGCCCCGGCGGCAAGGTGGAAATCTCTGAAGGAGAGTACTCTTCGGAAGGCTTCTCCACCGACGGCCTCAATCCCTTGGAGCGCCACTCTGCCGGCATCGCCTGCTGGACCACCGGCCCGAAACCCGCCGTACACGACTGGCCCGAATACAGCTTCAGCGGCTCCTACGTGGAGAGCTCCTACGGCACCCGCAGCAATTTCGAGGCGCCCTACGACCTTTGCAACAACACCAACCGTGTGGTCAACAACACCGACGGCTCCGTCGTGGGCTACAAATACTTCAACTTCAGCGCACTCTCGGGCAGCGCCAATCCCCGTCTGCTGCTGCGCCTCATCCCCGAAGGCATCGACGGGCAGATTGCCGTCATGGCCGACCGGCCTTGGGCATCGCAGGGCGGCAAACTGCTGGGCAGCATCGAACTGACGGCCGACATGCCGAAGAAGTCCGCCGAAATCAGCGTCCCCCTGCCCGCGCTTTCGTCGCTCCCGGGCAAGCACGCCCTTTTCTTCGTCTTCTCCTCGCAGACCAGGGAGCAATCCCTCTGCACACTGGAGAATTTCGTATTTTTGCCCTAAAAAATCCTTTCGCCAATATAAAAATCAAAAAAATCTTATATCTTTGCATACGATTTTCAAAAGAAAAACACCAATGCCGACAGAAACTCCCGACCCAGCGTCAAAAGGATTTTATAAACTCACGTGGCTCCAGCGCATCGGATTCGGCTCGGGCGACCTGGCCCAGAACCTGATTTTCCAGACCACATGCATGTATCTGCTGTTTTTCTACACCGACATCTACGGCCTCGATGCCGTGGACGTCTCGGTGATGTTTACGGTGGGCAATGTGGCCAACGTGCTGTGGGACCCTGTCGTGGGAGCGCTGATTGACAAGCACTCGCCGCGCCTGGGCAAATACCGCAGCTATCTGGTGACGGTCGGCATCCCGCTCACGGGCTTTGCCATCCTGTGCTTCTGGAACGGCTATGCGCCGTCGCTGCTCTACGCCTACGTGACCTACATCGCCATGACGCTGCTCTACACGTTTATCAACGTGCCCTACGGCGCACTGAACTCATCGCTCACCCGCGACACCGACGAAATCACCGTCTTGACCTCCGTGCGCATGTTCATGGCCAACTGCGGCGGCCTGGCCGTCGGCTCGGGCCTACCCCTGCTCATCGCCCGCTTCACCGACGAGCCCGGCGAGGGGCTGCCCAAGGACCCCTCAGCCTGGTTCGCCACCATGACCATCTACGCCCTGACGGGCCTGGCCCTGCTCTTTTTCTGCTTCAGCCAGTGCCGGGAGCGCGTGGTCATGAACGAGAGCGAGGCGGCCAACGTCAAGATCAGCGACCTCTGGATGGAGTTCTTCCACAACCGGCCCCTGCGCGTCATTGCTTTCTTCTTCATCACCGCCTTCGCCATGATGTCCATCGGCAACGCCGCCGGCGCCTATTTCATCAACAGCAACATGCACGGCTCGCCCGACCAGCTCTCCGTCTTCATGGGACTGGGCTCTGCGCCTTCGTTTATCTTCATGCCGCTGGTGCCGCTGATTAAGAAAGCCGTCGGCAAGAAGAACATGTTCTACATCTTCCTCAGCGTGGCCGTCGTCGGCATGGCGTTTCTCTACGGCGCGGCCAAGATGGAAAATCCGAGCATGACGTTGGTCTACATCGCCCAGTTCGTCAAATCCACCGGCGTGATTGTGGCCACCGGCTACATGTGGGCGCTGGTGCCGGAGGTCATCTCCTACGGCGAATATGTGAGCGGCAAGCGCATCGCCGGCATCGTGAACGCCCTGACCGGCATCTTCTTCAAGGCCGGCATGACGCTGGGCAGCGTGGTGGCTCCGGCCGTTCTGGCCTATGTCGCCTACAACCCCAAATCCACCGGACAGACGCCTGAAGCCGAAGAAGGCATCCTGTGGCTGGTGTGCGTCATCCCCGCCGCCCTGCTACTCCTGGCCATGCTGATCATCTCCAAATACGAGCTGACCGACGAAAAGATAGACCAAATCAACAAGGAAATTGAAGCACGCCATTGAACCTGAATCCTGAATCCTGAATCTTGAATCCTGAATCCTGAATCTTGAATCTTGAATCCTTAACCCTTAACCTTTACATGAAAGCAAGGTATCTCTTCCCCGACGATTATATGGCCGACCCCGCAGCGCACGTGTTCAACGGGAAGCTGTACATCTATCCCTCCCACGACCGCCAGTGCGACAACGTGTTCGACGATGACGGCGGCCACTTCCAGATGCGCGACTATCACGTGCTGTCGTTCGACGACATCGAGAACGGCCCCGTGACGGATCACGGCGTCATCCTCGATCAGGACCAGGTGGATTGGGTGGAGAGCCAGATGTGGGACAGCGATGTCGTGGAGAAGAACGGCAAATATTATCTGGTGTTCTCCGCCAAGGACCGCAACGGCGAGTTCCACCTCGGCGTGGCCGTCTCCGACCGTCCCGAGGGGCCGTTTACGCCGCAGCCGCACCCCATTCGCGGCGCCGACAGCATCGACCCCTGCGTCTTCAAGGACGACGACGGCCGCATTTACTGTTACTACGGCGGTCTGTGGGGCGGACAGCTGCAGTGGCACGTTCCCCTGAGCGTCAACCCCGTAAGGCAGCCCGACACGGAGAGCTCTCCTGCCGGCCATGTGGACCTGGGCCACGCGCCGGACAAGAAGACCGAGCTTTGGGCTCCGGCCGACGCTCCCGCCCTGTCCAGCTGCGTCGCCCTCATGAGCGACGACGTGATGCAGTTGGCCGAAGCGCCGCGCCCCGTGGTCATCCTCGACAAGGACGGGCAGCCCATGAAAGCCGGCGACCCGCACCGCTTCTTCGAGGCCAGCTGGATGCACAAGCGCGGCGGGAAATATTATTTCTCCTACTCCACCGGCGACAGCCATCTCCTGTGCTACGCCGTCGGCGACAATCCCTACGGCCCCTTCACCTGGCAGGGCGTCATCCTTGAGCCTGTTGTCGGCTGGACCACCCACCACTCTATCGTGGAGTTCCGGGGCCAATGGTATCTGCTCTATCACGACTGCGTGCCCTCCGGCGGCGTCACCCATCTGCGCTCGCTGAAGGTGCAGCGTCTGTTCTATAACGAAGACGGAACGATTCTACCCGTCATCAATGAATAGCGGCGCAAGTTTAAAAAAAGTTAATTCTTTGGCCCATTGAGTGCGTTTTACATGAGGATTTCGTAATTTTGTGACTCAAAAACGGAATCGGCAAAAGTTCGATTCTATAACTGATTTGAGACAAAAATGCACGTTTTAATCGCAGTATTACTCTTATTAATAGGTACATCCGCATCCGCCGCCGACTTTGAGCCGTTGCCGGACTCAATGCTGTCCTACGTCAAAGCCCGTGACATATTCTACACGGATTCCGAAACGGCGCACCGCATCATACAGACGATGCGCGAGCGGAAGATGGAGCCGGAATGGATGCTGGACATGTACGAGGGCAACATTTATTATATGGGCCGCCTCTTCCGTCGCGCACGCACTTGCCACAAAAAGGCCCTGCAGCACAAAGACGTGGAAAAAAATCCACAGGCCAAAATCCGCCTGCTGAGACACCTGATGGACGACTGCGACTACCTGAGATTCAAAAAGGAACTGCTGGAGACCTACCTTCAGCTGGACGAGTTGGCCAGGAAGCACAACGACCTCACCTATATGGCCCTGGCCAGATTCATGCGCGGAAAGAACAAATACAGTCAGGGCTACAAAGAGGAAGGCTACAGAATGTGCCTGGAGGCTGTCGAGATGATGAAAAAGTCGGATTTCCAATTCAGGAACAAGGAACTGACCACCTTCTATGCCTTTCTCGCCATAATGTACAGGGAAGACGGACGCTATGAGGACGCTCTGCGCATGTCCGAGGCTCAGGAGCGATCCATCCGGGAAGATACCGCTCTGCACAATCCCCAGGCCAGGCTGCGCACCATGCGCCGCCTTTACGCCATTCGCGCCTCTGTTTTAGCCGAACAGGGACGCATCGATGAAGCCGACAGCGTGTATGAACTCTGCAAGTCCACCGGAGTAAAAGATCCGATTGTCGCCAGAGATTTAACGGAATTCCTAATGGAACGCGGTCAGTATGCCGACGCCCTGGACGTGTTGAACTATGTTGAAAACACTCTCCGCATGGACGGCGACACCGCATGCCCCGCATTCCGGAGAGTCTGTTGCCAAAAGGCAGAAGCGCTGATGGGCTTGGAAGACTACGAAAGCGCCGCCCGCAGCTACACCCTTGCCGCAGCAATGAGCGACAGCATCAACATACAGGAATCCCGCCTGCTGGCCGAGTCCACTATCGAACTGCTGGAGCACAAGTACAATCTGGCGCAACGTAAGTGGTGGATGACAATGGCCATTGTCTCAGCCATTGTGCTGCTGCTCTTCTCCATCATGTTGCTTATCTACAACCGCATCATCAGACATCACAACCGGACGATGTCAGCCACACTGAACAAGATGCTCTACTATCGCCAGAAAGCCATACAAAACGAAGGCAAAAAGAACGATGAAACCAAGGAAAAAGCAACAAACGACACCAACTCTGAAGAACTGGCCCGATTCAGGGAGGTCGACCGGCGCATCACAGAAGAAGAATTGTTTCTCAACCCCGGTTTCGGGCGCGACGATCTCATGCGCCTGACCGGCCTGGACAAGAACCGCCTGTCGGCCTTCATACAGCAGTTCGCGGGCACCAACATCCCGGGCTACATCAACGCCAAGCGCATGGAGTATGCCGCCGACATGATGAGACAGCATCCCGACTACACCCTGAACGCCATTTCAGAGGCTTGCGGCATCATGAGCCCGGCCACCTTTATCCGTAATTTTAAAGCGGTTTTCGGCATGGCGCCCAACGACTTCCGAAAGGAGCTGGAGAGCACCTACTCCCCCAGTAGGACAAAGTGAAAAGTAGTTTGGACAAAATAAAAGAAGCATCCTGAAAAAAAGGTTGTCATGTAAAGATTTCTTTATACCTTTGCGCATAATATCTACTTTAGGTATATGCGCACAGAAAAGAATCATATCATTTTCAACATTTTAGCAGGATTACTGCTGATGATGGCTTCTGCGGCAAGCGCCCAGAAGGTGAGCATCAGCAACAATTTGCTCTATGATGCCACGCTGACGCCCAACCTGAGAGTCGGTGTGCGAGTGGCTCCCCACTGGTCTCTCGGCATGACGGCGGGCTATCACCCCTGGCCCACCGACGACAGGACTTCGCGCAAGTTCCGCCACCTGTTGCTCTCTCCCTCCGTGCGCTATTGGAAGGATTCGGTCAACGTGCACCATTTCTTCGGCGCCAACCTCATCTACGCACACTACAATGTGGCCGAGATCAAATTCCCCTTCGGTCTTTATAAATCTGTTCGCGACGAGCGTCGCGAGGGCGACATGGTGGCCCTCGGCGTGTTCTACGGCTATTCCTGGCCCTTGGGACGCCACTGGAACATTGAGGCGCTCGCAGGCGTCGCCGTCGGGTATGCCAACTACAATCGCTTCGAATGCGGCCATTGCGGCAAGAAGATCGGCAAAGAGGACGGCATCTTCGCCATGCCCCAGGCCGCCATCAACATCGTCTATGTGCTCCCCGGACGCCCGAAGAAGCAGAAGCCTGTCGAGCCCGAGCCTCCCGTGGAGATACAGCCGGTCATCGAAGAGCCTGTGGTGGAACCCGTGCCCGTTGTTGTCGTGCCGGAGCCCAAACCTATCGAGGTGTTGCGCAGCGCCAATCCTTTCGTTCACCACATCTCGGAGTATAAGCCCTACGACCGATCTATGGTTATGCGCCGCGACAAGGAGGCTCTCTACGTACACTTCCCGTTGGCGAAGTCGGTGCTGCTGCCGGAGTTCGGCAACAACAGCCACATTCTGGACCGCATCATAGAGGTCACCCGCACGATGATGAACGACTCCACGGCCGAGCTCCGCAAGATTCAGATTGTCGGTCTGGCCTCCATCGAGGGTCCGATTGCCGGCAACGAGGCGCTGGCCACCAACCGCGCCCTGGCGCTTCAGCGCTACGTGCAGAATCAGCTGCAGATTCCCGACTCGCTGTTTGACACCGTCGGCGGCGGCGAGGCATGGGCCGACTTCCGCGACCAGTTGCAGGAATGCGCCGACAGGGAGACACCCGAGACAGCCGCCGCTCTGCGTCAGGCTCTGGCCATCACCGACAGCGAGAGCAATCCGAACCTGCGCGAGAGCAAGCTGCGCCGCCTGGGTGGAGGCCGCACCTGGCAGTATATCAAGACGAACATCCTTAGCGACCAGCGCAACTCCGGATACATCCGCATCTATTATGAGAACGTAGAAGTGACTGAAAACAAATAATTAGCAACAACATTAAAAGAAAAAAAGAGAAAACAATTAACATTATTTATTAACCAAATTCATTACAACAATGAAAAAGTATTTCAAGTATGCCTATGTCGGTGCGATAGCACTGCTTGGCGCAAGCGGTTTCACCGCCTGCTCGTCTGAGGACGCACTTGTTGACGTGGAAGAGCCACAGGCACAAGTCGTAGAAGACAGCCCGTTGTACGACCCCGCCACCGGTCTCGTAAGGTCGCAATTCGTGCTGAACATTGCCAGTCAGGCACAAACCCGTTCTTCAGCCACCACCGTACAGGCCGGAGGTGCGAACTTCCGTGGCATTGACAACACCCTGCTTTTTGCCTACAAGACCAGCGGCAAAGGCTTTATCGACGCCACTTCAGCAGCCGCAGCTGCCGCCAGTCGCTTTGACCTGGGAACAGTAGCTGCCGCAGGCACTCTGAACAACAGCGACAAGTCCCACCGTATCCTGGAGCTCGCCATGCCTACAGGCACGGACGCCATGTTGTTCTATGGTAAAGCCATCAAGGGCAGTGCAACTCCCGACTACAACGAAATCGGTAAGGTCACCTATTCCGTAGCGGGCTCAACGGCAACCGCCTTCCAATTTGATCTCACCCCCCGTATTGGAGGCGACGGTGCAAGATTTACTGCTACAGCAGAACTTCTGGCCGGCATCATGACCAAGATTGTCAATGTCAGCGGCTCTTATACCGTTAACACGACAACCTATCCGGATTGGACAGGTGCAGAGACTCTGACCTCCACCTGGAAAGAATTGAACCCGACAACTCAAGGTCGTGATCTTTCACCGTTGGAGGAGATTCTCTACAAGGCATTCACAGCCCTTACCACTTACGGCGCCAACGAGCTGCGCGGCGGCTCTTCACACGCCGTTCTTACCACTGTAAGGGACCTGTATTCTGTTACCACTAAAGTAGTAGGCGCCACACCGACCTCTCCATACGAAGAACTGGCAAAACAAATTGCAGAGGCTATCAACACGCAGATAACCAGTTTCTTTATTTCCACAGGAACTCCAATTTCAGGCTTTAAGGGTGTTACTAATATCAAAACAAGCTATGGTACCGGTTGGAAGACCGCTTGGGATGCCGTAACAAATGAAGAACTTGCCGACTTCCCCGTTGTTAATTTCACCCTGCCCGAGGGCTGTGCACAGCTCGACTATACTGCTGAAACAAACACATTTACCCACAAGAGCCCGGGAGTCAGCCTGCTCAACAAGGCTGTAACAACAGACCCCAACGCATATCAGTTCCCCGCAGAGTTGATGTACTACTGCAACAGCGGCGTACGCACCTCCAACACGGAGAAGACAGAAGCCAAATTCCCCAACGGCGTGAGCAACTGGGATACAGAATCCCAGTGGACATCGCTCGGTTGGGAAACTGGTGGCACAACGGTGACATCCGCAACCCGCGCCACAGCCATGACAAAGAATGTGAACTACGGTGTGGCCATGCTGAAGAGCACTGTACAGATTAAGGAAGGCACCGCTTCACTTGAGGACAACAGAGCAGCGCTCAACCCCGGTGAATCCAACAACACCTTCGCCCCCGGTGATCTTGATTTCACCTGGACCGGCATTATCATCGGCGGTCAGCCAGGAAGTGTTGACTGGCAGTTCCTGCCTCCCACATCGTCCTCTTTTGACAAAATGGTCTATGACAACCGCGTCACAGGCCTTGCTGCAGGAACGGCCCTGCCCGGCACCGCCGGCTCGGTATCCGCTGCCAACTACACCATTGTATTTGACAACTATACCAGCGCTGCAACGCAGCACACCGTACTCGTGGCACTGCAGTTCAAGAACAACGGTGCAGACTTCTGGGGACGCGACAACCTGATTCGCAAGGGTCAGACATTCTATCTCGTGGCATCACTCAATCCTTCGGGCAAGACCGTAACATGGGACAGCCATTATCAGATTCCGCCTCTGACTGCAGAGGGCGTTTCAACCAAGACTCCCCGTGTCTTCATTCAGGACTACATGACCGTCGCCAACTTCAAGTTTGACGCTAACGCCGGCGAACACACTTCGAGCTTGCAGAACGCCTATGTCACCATTCCCGACCTGCGTTCCAGCCAGCTGTCGTTCGGCCTGTCTGTCGATCTCGACTGGAGAGAAGGTATGGTGTTCGACGCCGACCTTGGCGGCAACTGATTCTTTGTAATTATTTAACGTGAAGAAAATAATGAGATACTGGAAGGGTTCCATGGCAAGTTTTCTGCTTGCCATGGGGCTCTTCTCGTGCTCTGCAATCGACGACGATCTGTCGGACTGCCCCGCAGAGGAGCAGCAGTTTAAGATGGAATACCAGCTGAGACTGGTGACCAACATGACGACAGAGCTCGAAACACAGCTGACCACGCTGACTGAAATCGGCGTGGCCGACGCACTCCGTGAACATTTAAAAGACATTTTCAGCGATCGTGCCCACGACATAGACCTGTCGTTCTACGACACCGAGGGCGCGCTGAACAGCTTGTACCACAAAAGCGACATCATCGACGCCAACCAGACAAGCTACACCCTGACCCTGCCCATGCGTAAATACATGCATCTGGCAGTAGCGAATATCGCAGACAACAACCAGGTCGCACTGGAAGACGAACAGCACAGCAACACATCAATGCTGCTGCAGTCAGAGGGCAAGACTCTGAACTCGCACACCACCGGACTGTTCACGGCACGCCAGCCGATGGAAGTGCTGGAAGGTGTGGACCAGACATTTAACGTTCGTCTCTACATGGCCAACAGCGCCGTCGCATTGGTGCTCGACCCCAAAGGCCACACATTCACCGACATGAAGGTGTATGCCACCGGCTTTGCCCGTCAGTTTAACATCAGCGACAGCGTTTACGTCTTCCCCGACGAAAGCCCCATGATCAGGGCCGACAAGGTGGAGACCGGCAACGAGCTGCTCTGCTTCTGCTCCGTGAACTTCCCGTCGCACGACGCGGAAACGAAGGCTGCAGAAGAAAAGACATTGTGGCAACTAAAAGTGTATGTAACCAATACTGACGGCAGTGTCACTGAGTCAGTACTCGACATAAAAGAAGCCCTGAAAGCGGGCAACTTGAAAATCATCAAAGGCGAGCTGGATAACGAAGGCGCCGTCCGTCCCTACGACAGCCGCATAGGCATCAGCGTGATGCTCGACTGGAACGAAGGCGGATCATACGATCCGGATTTATAGTATTATTAAATTATAAGGTGCGCGCGTGAAGACCGCTATCGGACATATAGCCTACTGTTTGCTATCGGGCATGATGATGATTTCATGCTCGGCATCCGACGATATGGCCGATCAGGCCATAGAGACGGCCCAGCCCCAGGCCAGGCAGGTGGACCTGCTGATCAGCCTCGGCAGCGGCGCACAAAACACCCGTCAGGCACTCACCCGAAACAGCGCTGCCACCGCCGCGTTCCCGGGTATGGACCTGTTGGTGTGCATTCCCTACCGCACCAACGGAGCCAGCGTGACAGCGAGCGACAATCCGCTGATAGACCTCGTAGGTGCAGACGAAAACAATGTGGCGAAAAAATACGCGGTGGAGAAATACAACACCTACTATGTGGACCGCTGCCAGCTGATGACGGGCACAGACCGTATGCTGGTCTATGGCAAGGCAAAACCTGTGTCCAGCGACCCGAATTTCAACGGCCAGCTGAGTCCCCTGCCCACCCTACGCAAGAAGACAGCCGATATTCAGTTCAGTCTAACCTCTATCCGTGAATCTACGGAAGCACCCACAGATGCCCAGGCCTTGGCAAGCTATATGACCAATATTGCCAACACCCCGGGCTGGAGCACGACCAACGATCCGGAGCTGAAGAGCTACTACAGAAAATTCACACGCGCCGGCGCGGAAGGCGCGGGCCTGATGAGCGGAGCGGCCGCCAACATCAAAGCTTTCGTGGCCGCACTCAAAACCCTGCTGACAGGCAGAACCGATGACGTGAGCACGGGAATCATCACAGAGATTGACGGCACGGACATCTCCGGCAACACCTACCCGCGCTCCCTCGGCCTTCCCGACGGAGCCGCCGTCATCCGCTGGATGGGCGACCACTTCGAGCCTAGAACCACCACCACCACGCTCGACAACATCAACGGCATCAACCGCTACACCTATCCCGCCGAACTGATGTTCTTTGCAGACAGCCCCATACGCACCTCCACAAAAGAGGTGTCGAAGACCGTCTATCAGGAGAACACCAAAATCTGGAGCGCTTTCCTGGACACCTGGTACACCGGACCGGCTGCCGTCAGCATCAGTACCGTGGCCGTGGCCGTGGAGACCCCCGTCCAGTACGGCGTGGCCAAGCTGGATCTCACGCTGTCGGGCATGAGCGCCATACTGCGTGATGCCAAAGACGAAGTGGTAACCGATGCCGACATGGCACACCTGCCCCTCAAGGGTGTCATCATCGGCGGACAGCATACCGTTGGCTTCAACATGAAACCGCAGGGCGAGCAGACGGACGTTGACGGGCGCTTCATCTACGAGACGGACATCATTGACGGTAACAGAATCAATACACTGGTGCTGCAGTCTTACGATAGCGAGAAAGTGCCCGTCATCTTGGAGTTCCTGAACGACACCGGCCATGCGTTTACCGGCAAAGACGGCACCGTCTATCCCGGAACACACTTCTACCTCATCGCCATGACAGACCCCGCCGGAAAAGGCTCAGGCGCCTACGCCGGCCGTGTGTTCACACAAGACTACACCACCCGCATGACAATGAGCGTGACATCGCTCGCCAAAGCCTATACCTGCATGCCCGACCTGCTGGCGCCGCGACTGGAGATTGGCGTACAGGTGGTGACCAAATGGATTCAAGCAACAACGACCAATGTGGAGCTTCTGTAAATCAAAGATATGAACAAAAACAGACATATATTCCCACTCCTATGGCTTCTGTGCAGCATGCTGACCGTGCTGCTCTGCGCCTGCTCTTCCGACGACGGGGAAGAAGGAGCTGCCGGGGTGGATGCAGAAGCCCTGCACAAGCAGCAGAAGCTGGCTATATATGTCTATGCTCCCGAACGGGCCGAAAAAGCCACAAAAATCGCCGCACAAACCCGTGCCGATGTGGGTGAAGTGGACGCCGTCACCGATGAGGGCACCGTCAAGAGCCTGCAGATATGGATCTACGAATATGAGACGGGAAATTACGTCGGCTATTTCAGCACCAGCGACGTCACAGCGCTGAACGAAGGCCAGGGCACGACCTACCAGATACCCGTTAGCGACGAATTCGCCGCCGCCAAGCCCGATGTCAGCGTCTATGTGATGGCCAACGTGACCAATGCCAACTGCGGCGTAGGGACATTGAATAAGGAGACCACGCGCGCCCAACTGCTGGACGGCGCCAGGATTGCCGGACATTTCGGCCTGGATCCCCTGGTGAAAATCGTGCCGGACGACGGCCTGCCGTTTGCCGGTAAACTCACAGCACAGCCCGTAGTCGGCGACGCTCCGGCCCTGCGCGTCGGCACGGCGAGCCAAGTCTCCACCGTCCAACTGACCCGTGCAGTGTCTAAACTGCGCTTCGTCTTTGCCAAGACGGCAGGAGAGGCGGCGGTGAGCATCAAAAGCATCAAATTGAATGTCGGCATGATACCCGACGTGGAGTATCTCTTCAAGACGCCGGTATCCATGACCTATAATACTGCAGCGGTCGAACTGTTGTCTACTCCTATTGACGATATCGCAGAGACGGCAGACCCGACCGCCTTCACCTATACAGATCAGGAAGCTCAAGACTACGAAGACCTGATTTACGAGGCTGCAAGCAAGGAGACACCCGAAGTCACCGTAAGAGGCCCCATCTACCTGCGCGAGAGCGACAGACAACTGACCGGCACCATCACATACACCATTGAGGGCGGCGATGAGCAGACCGTAGAATACGCCATGCAGCAAGCCGGTGACTTCAGTCGCAACCACACCTGGATAGTCTATGCCTACTATGCCGGCAGCGGTAATTTGCAGGTGGAGTCGCTGTATGTGAAAGATTGGTCGACGAAAGAAATAAATCACCAGTTTTATAATTGGTAGAGCAAGATAAAGAAGTAAGGAATGAGCATTAAGAAGGATTATATAAGCATCCTGTTGACGGTCGCCGTCTGGCTGATGAGCGCCTGTGCCTCGGACGACATCGAGGCGCCGACGCCTGCTGCGACGGGCAACGAACCGGAAACGGCGACTGCGGACAAAGAACCCGCAGACAGAGAGGTGATGCTGAAAGCGTATTCTTCTCCCTTTAAAGAAAAAAGGGTGTATGCTCCCTCCGCTCCTGCCGGTTTCTCTCCATTTACGCCCGACAAGGCGACAGCTATGGGCATCTACATGCTGTTGCCGGATGACTGGGCTGATCCGGAAGAGCAAATCATCAGATATACCACTAAATGGCGTGCAAACTTTGAGGTCGTACCGGATAAAACTTATACCGTCTATGGCTATATGCCCAAAACGGGAGACATGGCCAGCGAGCTGACCAAAAGCACTGCCGATGCTGCCACACTGACCATCACCGGCATCAAACCCGTCACCACCGACGACGTATGCATCATCACAGGCGTCGAGGATACCGATGAGGGACTGCAGGAAGGACGGTTCAGCTGGTACTGGCCTATTCCGGAAGGAGAAGAGGAGGCCTACAAAATTCATATCCTGATGGACCATCTCTTTGCTGCCGCCCAGTTCCATCTGAAAGTAGATGCGGAATACGCCATGTTGCGCACCATCAAACTGAAGACCATGACGCTGAGCACCAACAAAGGAGGCGTCAACGCCACTGTTACGCTGACCCACAACGAGACCGGCGCGAGTCCCATTTCAGACATATCCTACTCAGCGTCAGGAAGTAACGACGCCGTCGTGATATTCAACGACGATGAGGGCACCGCACTGGACAAAACAATGCCATTGGTCATCAATGCCTACTTCGCCCCCACTCTGTCGAGCAACCTGACGCTGGTCAGCACCTACGATGTGTATGACAGAAAAGGCAATCTGATATGCCAAAACAGCACGGCGACCAATAAACTGCCCGATTTGGACGCATACAGAGGTCAAAGAGTACAGGTGAATCTGACCGTCAACCCGTCATACGTCTATGTGTTGTCGGAAGAGGACTTGGACAATCCGACGGTGACAATTGATAATTGACAGTTGATAATTGACAGTTGACAGATAAAAGATAAGAGTTGAAAATTAGATATACCATAATAAGCCTGTTGATGCTTCTGGGTGTAACCAGCGCCCAAGCGCAAATTGTCATCGGCGGCAACGTCTATGGCGGCGGTAATGCCGGAGACACCGGCGGAAGATCAACGGTTACGGTCTATGGCGGCGACTTGCACAACGTCTATGGCGGCGCCCGTCAGGCCAACGTCGGAGGCGGCGCCTTCCTGCACATCGACGGCGAGCACGCCTCAAACTATATCGTTATTGACAAGGCCTATGGCGGCAACGACATCGCCGGCACCATCGGCTCCCCGGAAGATGTGTCTAAAGCTGTTCCTGCGGAACTGACGGAAGTCGGCACGGCCCCCGGCAAGAATAATATTGATGCCACTTGGAATGCCTTTGTGCGCACCTCTACCAGGATGGACGGTGACGCAGAAGACGCTGATGCTCAAAAAGTCTATATCGGACAGCTCTTCGGAGGCGGCAACGGAGACTATTACTACATCAATGACGGAGGCACGCGCAAAATCTACAACTCCGAGCAAGATTATCGGGAGGGCAAAGACCCCATAGCCACCAGCGCGACCGATTTCGTCCGACCCGATGTAGGCAAGACTTATCTTGAGCTTTTGGGCGCCTCCATCGTCTATGCTTATGGTGGCGGCAACAACGCGACCATTACGAACAGGACCATTATCGCTCTGAAGAATCCGAGTGAGGTGATTAGCAGTATCAAGGATACAACTAACCCTAATGCTGATGGCACCGGTGAGGTGCTGACCAACGAGCGCTTTGAGGAGAGGATGGGCATCAACACCACCTTCTCTTATCCCAGCAGCGACGCCTACCAGATTGGCCGTCTATTCGGCGGTAACAACAAAGCCGATATGGGCATACGCCCCCGATGGAACCTGCTGCAAGGCAAAGTCCGCAACCTCTACGGCGGCGGCAACGAGGGCCGCATGACCAGTCCTGAGGGTCTGCTTATGCAGATTGAAGGCGCAGGAATGGTGGTGGACAACGTCTATGGCGGCTGCCGTAAGGCGGATGTGAAACCGCTTTACGACGGCGATGACAACCGTCCGGTGCCATACGACCAGGTTGCGCTGGATCCGGCGGACAACCCCAACAACATTCCAGCCGGCTACGCAGCCCGTGTCAGAGTGCTGGCCGGTCGCGTCAACAACGTCTATGGCGGCAACGACATCTCCGGTAACGTCTATGCCGGCAACACCGTGGGCATCATGACCCACATCTACGGCGATGTCTATGGCGGCGGTAACGGCTCGTATCCTTATACCGACAACCCTGCCTTGAAAGACAATCCGTATTGGAGAGATCTCTACTACAATCCTGATGAAATCCTTACGGCAGCCGGCATAACAGGTGTAGAAGAAAAACTTAAGTCCGCCACAGCCCTCAATCTCATCCGTCCCAATGCAGAGAAGGTGTCCATCCTCGTCAGAGGTACGGAAGAGACTCCCACCGTCGTGGACGGCGGTCTCTACGTGGGCGGTAACAGCGCCTCACTGCAAGAGAGTGTTTCCGGCTCAAGTTCCGGCAACCAGACGCACATCAAGATCGGCTCATACGCCATCATCGACAACGTGTATCTCGGCAACAACGGCGCAAACATGATCAGAACCGAAGAAGCCGATCCCTCCGGTCATAACGAAGGTGTGCTTCGCACATTTACACGCACCGATCTCACTGGCGGCACCAAATTCAACTCCATGGATTTGGAAGACAAGGACGTCTTTGCCAAATTCATGGAAGGCTGCGCCATGAAGGTGAAATCAACCGTTGTCTTCGAGAGCACAGCTAACGGCGACGCTGTTGATTATATACCCTACTCCACCATGTTCGGATCCATCGTCTGCGGCGGTAACGTGGGCAGCATGATCACCGAGGGCAAGACGACGATCAATTTCACGGACAAAGTGGTTGTGTATAACAGGGTTGTGGGCGGCTGCAACAATGCCTTTGTGACGCCTGTCGAAGGTTATAATGCCATCTATGAAGGCGGTCTGTTGGGCGCCCCCGATCCGGCACCTGTCGGCTCGCCGACCGGAACTATCGGTGACAAACTGGAGCTGAATTTCGCCGGTCTGAAGATACAGCCCAAGCGCTGGAATGAGGCACACACGGAGTTGATTTGGAACACCATCAGTTCGGCAACAGGCCTCCCCGTTGACCCCGTAACATCGGGCGGCCCGACCACCAGCACCGATGAAGACAAGGACCGTCGTTTCGACGGCGGCAACATTTACGGCGGATGCTACACCAGCGGCATTGTCAACGGCAACGTCGTCATCAACATCAACAGCTCTATTGTTGACCGCGAGATTCTCTTCGACAAGGTGGAAGAGGATGATACGGGTGAGGACAAGCACTACGGCAACGACCAATATCACATTCAGGAGCGACACAGCGGCGTCATCCTTTCCGAGCAGGGCATGGATGTGTTGGGTAAGGCGCTCAACGTGTTCGGGGGCGGTAAGGGTGTGAACACCGAGATATGGGGCTCCACTACCGTCAACCTGAACCGTGGCTATATGTTCCAGATTTTCGGCGGCAGTGAGGAAGGCGGCATCGGTAACGGAGAATATAATGAGACAACAGGAAAGATTGAGTACACCTACGATGCGAGAAACAGCACCTACATCAACCTGAAAGGCCCGATTGCCGGCGTCTCAAGGCATGACAACATGACGGAAGACATTGCCGAATGCGAGTTCATCTACGGTGGAGGCTTCTTAGGCCCAGTCGCAGGTAACTGTATTATCAACTTAGGCAACGGACGTATCTTCGACTCCTTCGCCGGATCATGTAATGCCGATATTCTCGGACATACAGAGACATATATCGGAACCAATGGTTTCCCGTACGTTCGTGACTTCGTCTACGGCGGTAACGACTTGGGTGGACAGATTTTAGGAACGGCCAACTTCAACAACCGTCTGCGCAACGATGCCGTTCGCAGTAAGGTGTATAACACCGATATGCTCAATGCCTCAGCATATATGGAATATGTACAGGGACGCGTGGAGAAGATCTTCGGCGGCGCCTACGGTGTGTACGACTACAAGGATTCGCACTTCCGCGCATACTTCGACGAAGACGGTCACGCCAAGACCGGCTACCACAAGCCTTTCTTAGATAATGCATTTATCAACTTCCGTCCCAACGAGTCCAATAACGCACTGAACACCGTAGATCAGATTTACGGTGCCGGTCAGGGCTACCTCGGCGAGGAGGAAGAAGACCTGATGCAGAACCGCAGCTACATCCTCGTCGATGTGCCGCAGTCCATGACCACATTCCAGGGCACGGAGGTGTTCGGTGCCGGCGAAAGCGGCGGCGTCGGTATGGGTGTAGATCCAGAAGAAGCAAAAACACCTGCAACTGCACACAAGGCATCGGCTGTCATCGACCTGCTCAGCGGCCACTTCAAGGCAGTGTATGGCGGCAGTTATCAGGAGGGTGTCACCCGTCGCACGGTGGTTAATGTGCCTACAGGTTCTACCTTCCGTGCGGAAGCCATCTTTGGCGGCGCTTACGGTCTGTATCAGGAGTATCCTTGCGACGTATATGAATCCAACGTCAACTGGAACAGCAGCGACGCCCTCGTGGGCGGCTACCGCACGGGCATCTACGGCGGCAACAACAACTGCCGTCGTACGCTCTACGGCAAGGTAAACATCAACGCTCCAGTCTATTACGACAAGGCTAACGAATACTTCGCCACCGTCTATGGTGCCGGTTACGGTAAGGACACCTGGGCACAATATACAGAGGTGAACCTGAACAACAGCGCCCGCGTCTATGAGGTCTATGGCGGCAGTCAGCTGGGTCGCGTGATGAACAAGAAGTCTGTTGATGCTTGGGCTGCAGAAGCAAATGCTGCAGCTACCGCAGCATATACGACTGAACACGCAGATTGGGAGGCTTTGGATGAAGCAGTCAAGGCCACAACTCCAGAACCACAGGTGCCACAGGCAATTGACCTCTCTATAGGAACTGGCTATACCGACACCGGCTTGGACAACGATTTGGCAGAGGCCAGAAACGGCAAGAAATACAACACCAACATTATCATCAACGAAGGCGCAGACGTCTGCGGCTACATGTACAACGGCAGCCGCAGCGGCGCTTACGCCTACGGCGGCGGTCTGGGTGACGCAGAAGTGCCCAATACCGGCGATGTACACGGAACCACCTACGTTGCTCTGCTCGGCGGCAAGGTAACCAAAGACCTCTATGCTGCCGGCACCGTGGGCTCGGTGAACAACAAATACAACATTGCCACCGATGACTTCGACCAGCCGTTCATCGCTTCTGCCAATGCCTATATCGAAGGCGGCACGGCCCGTAACGTCTATGGCGGCGGATGGCGAGGCAGCGTAGGTTACCACGCTGGCGCTATCAGTGAAAGCACAACGGGTGACGTTCTTGGTGAGACACACGTTGTCATCGGCAAGAAAGACGGCACAAACTTCATCGACGGTATTCCTGCCATCGAACGTAACGCCTACGGCGGCGGCGAGGGCGGCCCCGTATTCGGAACGGCCAACATCACGCTCAACAAGGGTTTCATCGGCTACCGCCACTTCAACAGCGTGCCCACCACCGACACCGATCTCGACTACATTCAGGTGGGCTCTGACTACTATCAGGAGAAACTGAACGACGAGACCTGGTCGGGCGACGGCACCAACCGCCTCTACGACAGCGGTTGTATCTTCGGCGGCGGCTACATCGACAACAGCAGCGTGGACGCCACCAACGTTAACATGAACGGCGGCGTCGTGCGCAACGCTCTCTTCGGCGGCGGCGAGATTGCAGCCGTCGGGCGCGGCGTCATTGAGGCCACCGGCGTGGACAACAGCGTGCGCACCCTGAAAGGCATCTACAAGGCCGGCAAGACGAACGTGACACTCCTCGAAGGCGAAGTGCACCGCAACGTCTTCGGCGGCGGCCGAGGCTACAACAACCTCGGTGAAGGCGGTACGCTCTATTCCGACGGTTACGTCTTCGGACAGACAGAGGTGCACGTTAACGGCGGCACGATAGGCACGGCGAAAGAGCTGGCGCGTGAGAACGGCAACGTCTTCGGCGGCGGCGATATCGGTTATGTCTATAGTGCCTACGAGCAGGATGGCAAGCTCTATGTCGGCATCAAGGACGGCGACCGCTACGACGACAAGTGGGAGGGCTACTACTACGCTTATAAGAAGGGAGACGAAGCCTACATTCCCGGAACGAAGCCCGAAGACAGCGATCCCAATTGGGTGATGGACGAAGGCCAATACGTGCTTACCGAGGACTGTAAGGTGCTGATTGAACCTCATTGCAAGGTTGTGTCAGCCGTTACCATCAACGAACACGCTTATGCGCCCGGTGACTATGTCACTACAGAAGATCTCCATACCCTGGGCAACAAGAACCGGGACCCCCGTTGGAACAGCTTGGATCTCACGGGCATCACCATCTTCAATGCCGTCTTCGCCGGCGGCAACACCTCCTCCGGTTCTTCCACAGTGTATGCCAACTCCACCACGGTGTTCGGCAACGCCACGGCTTCTGTCCACGACGCTTACCACCGCGACCTGATTACCCTGGGCACAGGACGTACGGGCGGTCTGTACGGCGACGGCAACCTGACCTTCGTGGACGGCTATCGCGGATTGAACATCACCAACTACGGCACGGACTATTACAGCCTGTCTCCTGAAATCACCATTGAACAGTATAACAATCTTCCCGAGCGTGAAGCCGACTATTATCAGCTGAAGTATAAGTGTATCCAGCAGTGTACGGATAAAGACGGCACCACCTACTATCCGGCAGGCGGCGAACACACGAAGGCCTCCACGCTGACGATTGACGATCTGCTGAGCGTGTTTAATGGCAACACCACCATTCTGCTTCGTAACGAAAGCACGGGTGAATACTATCCTAACCCCGCATACTGGGAGGAAAACGGTGTTGTTCCCGTCTATGCCGGCCGTCTGATGAACACCATCCAGCGCGCCGACTTCTGCGGCGTGTTCGGCAGCCGCATGGTGATGCAGGGCGCTCAGGACCGTGTGCCTGAGATTGTCGATCACACCAACTACACCATCAACCGTGTGCGTGAGGTGTCGCTCAACCAGAAACAATCTGTGATAACAGACGACGCCTCCGACCCGGATAGGGCAATTCACGGCAACTACTTCGGCATCTACAGCATCGTGAACTATCTGGGTGCACTCACCAGCGACGTGTTCTTCATGCCTGAGAATGCGGTTCGTAATGATATACGTGTGACCGACAACGAATCCAACCCGGACTACAGGACCGCATCAAAAGCATACGACAACGGCGGCACTCCTGTTGCTTCCAAGGATTACGGAGAAGCTACTTTCTACGACTGGAAAGCCGGATTCGTCAACGACCGCAAGCGCAACAACGGCACCAGTAAGAACAAGGTGGCGCTGGCATCCGGTGTCTATCTGGAGTTGACGACTGAGAAGAGCACTGGCGACGACCTGTATGAGAAGGACTGGGGCTACATCACGGGCGTTGTAGAGCTCGACCTCATCAACGTGCAGCCCGGCATGGGCGGCGGCTTCGTCTATGCCAAGAACGTGCATAAGATAGGGTCGTATGAATTTCACAAGCACAACACGCTGACGGCACTGAACATAGATGCTGTCACACGACGCGACTTTACATATACAGGTGCCGAAGTGGAATGGGAAACCTCCGGCAACTTCATCCACAGCACGCAGACCATTATCGACGACTGCTACAACGTCAGCGGCAAATACAAAGAAGGCGATGCCGTGCCGGCTCACTACTGGTTCATCAAGGGCTCTGTGTATGTCTATGACCAGTATATCTCCGCTTACACCGGAGCGCCCAATGCCTACAGCGAGACGGTGGACATCCCGCTGACCATCACGGCTGCCTCGCACGGCACGATGAAGTTGCTCCATGTGATGCCCAACAGGTATGCCTACTGGTCCGCTCCCGGCGTGAAACTCGAGGAAGGCAAGAAGATGGTCATCAACGATGTGGAGTATCATCTCAACGATCCCATCAACTACTGGGATTGGTATCAGTTGACCGCTTCCGAGAAGAATCTGTTTGAAGCGGAAACGTATGTCACCACCGCAGACTGCAAGTATAGCAGCAGTGACGCTGACATCATCCCTGCCGGCACAGTGATGCTGCCCAGTGAATACGCTGCAGCGAAGGCTGCTCACCCGACTGTTTACCACATAGAGAAACAGGAGATGGTGGACTTCGACTTCGTATATCGCCAGAGCAACAACATGAGCCACGACACGGGCTACATGCTGACTTACAGGGTGAACAACCCGACGGATTGGAACACCTGGTACACCAAGGTTGAGAGCGCCACCGCAGAAAAGAACCAGACCGGCGGCGACGGCTACGAAGACGGACCCACCTATCACCTGAAAGCCACCGAGGGCGGCGGCGTCTTCGGACAGCGTGATTATGTGGTGAGCAACCTCATCTCAGAGGACATCTACAACACCTATCAGAATATGGACACGCACCATCATTCTGCCCTACCCCCCGGACAGGCCAAGTTTGAAGGCGCCTATATCGTCACGAGCGAATATACGAAAGGCGACGTCCATCTGAATGTCGGCAGCACCGTGTCTGCCACGCAGGCAACTTCGATGACGGGTTATGTGGCTCCCGCCTATATCTGTACGAGCACCATACAGCTCAGCAACACAGAGTATATCTATGTTGGCAACCGCATGACGGAGGCAGAGAAGACGACATACTACAACACCTATAAGGACACGAAACCTGCATTGGCCAAGATGATCCTGGAGGATATCGTGCCGGCCTACTATTGCACCGAGGACGGTCTCTATGGCGGTAACTACTACGAGTCCGACAAGAACTATCGCGGACTGGAAGTATGGAGCTCGATGTCGAAGAGCGACCGCGAGCAGTTCGAGTTCAACTATGACGCCCTCGATGTGCTTATCGATCCGAACTACAGCAGAGCCCCGGTTTATGCCGAAGGACAGAAATACCAATATGACTCTAAAGACGGAGATCTGGCAGGAGCTGAGAACAATCCCGCTCACTACTCTTTGCAGAGGCCCGTGGACTACAGGGCAACATACAACGGCAACGAGACCTCCACACACAACGGGATAACGCTGGAAAAGGGCCACGAATATCCACGCACGGAATACGAGAGCCTGCCTAACGAGAAGCGTCACTACACCGCCCTCGACGTGAAGGAAGCCGGCGACATGTATGTCGTGAACACCTCCTTCCAAGTAGGCAACTCCACGTATGCTGTGGGCACCGTCATCTCAGCCAGCACATATGGCAGCCTGGGTGACTCTGACAAGGCGTTTGTCACCACGTTGAAATTTACCGATGCGCAGAAGGGCGCCAAATATTACTACTGTCGCGAAAGCTATAAGGTCAATGAGAACACCGAAGGTGAAACAGTGACAGGCGTCGCCGTCACGGGCGGTGTGTCAGGAACCTACAATAACGGGGAGACCGTCCCGGTAGGCGTCGTTATCAGCGAAAACAACTTCAACACTTTGCCCAACTGGCAGACGGACTTCACCATACACGGCATAGCACCTACGGAGACCAGCACACTCTACGTCAGCCGCTTCTCCGACATCTTCGACCTGTCGAAGGAGAAAATCATCACCGTCATCTATCAGTATGACTACGAGGAGACCGATGGTTCAGGCACTCACGTCACGCCCGTCAGCGAGCGCCACGTGGTGAACATCCACGTGCTGTTCAAGAGCGGTGTGCCTTTCGTCGAGGACATCAAGGCGCCGCAGATTGTCCTGCCCGGTACGTTCGTCGGTATTCGTGAGCCGCACGTCACTCCCGGAGCCTACGAGGTGACGGGCGGCGGATGGAAGCTCTTCGAAAAGAAGTCGGACGCCGAGAGCCACATCAACGGCATTGAGTATACGCCCACGGCCGATCCGCTCTATTGGTATCAGCACGGCTACTACCTCGCCTACTACGCCAAGACCTATCTCGGCGAGACCTACTCCAACACCGTGCAGGTGAGCGTGGCCAACTACCACGACCTGAAGAAGGTGCTGGACGATGCCAGTCATCACTACTATGTGGACAAGCCTACCGTTAAGCGCAACTCCAAGATATACATCAACGACGCCACTAACGGTGCTACTCAGCTGAAGCAGTTCTACGACCTCACTGTGAACAACGGTTCACCCGCTGTTCTGGATTCGCACGTTGAGAACTGCAAGAACCTCGAGTTCATCCTGCATACTAACGTCAGCCATGAAGGCGATTGGACGCCGATTGGCGATGAGGGCCACTGCTTCTCCGGCAACTTCCACGGCGACGGCTACCACATCGACGGACTGAACAACTCGCTCTTCGGCCACCTCTGCGGCAACGTCTACAACCTCGGCGTCACCGGCTCGTTCACCTCCGCCGGCATTGCCGACACCGGTGGCGGCTATGTAGAGAATTGCTGGATTAGCACCACCGGCACGCCGACAAGCGGCACGAGAGCTGTCTTCAACGATCCCACAGAGGAAGGCTTCAAGCGCGTCAACTGCTACTATCCCGAAACGCTGGCCTACAACACGACAAGCGACGGTCACGGCTTGGCCAATCCAATGCCTGAGGCTTCCTTCTACAACGGAACTGTCGCTTATGACCTGAACGGCTTCTACCTGTTCAAGCGCTACAACGACAAGAAGACCGACTCGGGCACAGCCTATCAGTATTACGCCATCAACGGAGACGGCACCCTGACCGATCCGTTGACGAAGCACTACGGCAGCAATCCTGAATATTGCTCGTCGGGCGTAGGCGGCGTCTATCTTAATGGCGGCTATGTTGAGGACCGCTACGGCGACGGCGACTTCCGCTATGCCGACGGTGTGATTCCCGAGAGCGAGGATCAGCGCACCCTTGTCGATGCGGACGGCGTCAGCCACTTCTACCCCATCTGGCCCGACGACTACCTGTACTTCGGCCAGATGCTGACCTACAACTGGTACAATCAGCGTCCGCACGAGAATGTGCCTTCGCGCATCGTGAAGAACAGCAGTCGCCTGCCGAACACCGACGAGAGCAACCGCGTATATCGCGCACCGGCTTACTATCAGTCGAAGGTGATGGATGTGGCCCACTTCAACCCGAGTGTCAACCTCGTGGCTTACTCCAAGCCCAAGAATCCTAACGACACCGACCTGAATCCGGCTTATCCAAACATGACGGCCATCGACTTTGCCGGCCACAACGACACCGAATACAAGCAAGGTCTGAACGGTGAATTCTTCTACCAGCCGCTGCTTGACGACGACGGCCTGCAGAGCATCACCAACCGTGACGAGACGAACAACCTCCTGGTATATGCTCCGTCCACGGAGAAAAACGCTAAGACATACGGTGTGTTGTCAGCCTACTTCACCGACCCGTCATACGACGACAGCTACCATGAGAGCCCGTATCGTTGTGTGGACATCTCGGCGGGAGCATCGTCGGTTAACGGCCATTTGGTACAGAGCGACCTCACTGCTGTCAGCGACCACCTGCTGATAGACAAGCAGGACTTCAACTGCCCCATCAGCTACGACTTCGCCACCGGCAAGCGCATGTGGTATCAGCGCATGCCCGACCTCTTCGTGGACATCAAAAACGGTTGGGAGACTGTCAGCCTTCCGTTCACCGCCGAGCTCGTCACCACGCAGCAGAAGGGTGAAATCACCCACTTCTACAGCGGTAGCCACCAAATCGACGGCAGCGCGGCCAAGATTGGCCACGAATACTGGCTGCGCGAATACGACGGCATCAGCAGCGGTCCCGTAGCCGGTGTGGTCACCGCCGCCTTCAGGCATCCCACTGCCTCGGGCTCTGCGAAGACCGTGGGCAACACCTTCCTCTGGGATTACTACTTCAGCAAGAACGCTCGGGAAGATGCCAACGCGGACATCTACCAGACCTACTACGAAGAGGCCCGCACCTACGAGGCTTATCCTCTGCTGTCCGCCGCCACGCCTTACATTGTGGGATTCCCGGGCAGGACCTACTATCAGTTCGACCTCAGCGGTGAGTTTGTGGCACAGAACACCGCCTCTCCCGCCCCGGAACAGCTCGACAAGCAAGCAATCAGCTTCGTTTCCAATCCCGGCATCACGATTGGCGTCAGCGACGACGAACTGAATGCCGTGACCGAAGACAACTACGGCTTCAAGCCCAACTACATGAGCAAGAAGGTGGAAGGCTATCTGATGAACGCCGAAGGCAACAGCTTCGATGTCACACCTGACGGAGGCTTGGTAACCGTGCCCTTCCGCCCCTACTTCATTGCCGCCACCAACCAAGGTGCACGAGACGTCACCCGCTCCATCCTCTTCAACATGGACGGCACCGGCTTTGACTTCGACGAGGGCGACAAGCAGAAGCCCATCGAAGACGAGCTGGGCGAAGGCACCCTTGAGATCTACACTCTGGGACAGAACATCGCCGTGACCTCTACCCTCCGCAATGCTGTTCCCGTACGAATCTACAGTGCCGGCGGCGCCCTCATCGCGATGTTCGACATCCAACCGGACGAGACCGTCATGACACCGGTTTACAGTAAGGGCGTTTACATTGTCCGTGCCGACGGCGGCAAATATACGAAGAAATTAGGAGTGAAATAGCCTCACAGGGAGCTCCCTGGCAACACGATATAACGACATAATGACATGAGTACACAATACGGATACTGGAAGCAAGTAACAAGCATGATGGCATACCCTAGGCAAGCCCTAGGCATACTGTTGGGTATGCTTAGGGTATGCCTAGGGTATGCTAAGGGTTTGCCTAGGGTTTGCCTAAGGTATGCTTACGCTATGCCTTTGCTCCTGCTCCTGAGCGTGGGAAGCGGCAGCGTGTGGGGACAGACGGACTTCTCAGGTGTATGGTATATAGCCAACGAGACTAACCATGGTAATGCCTCTACTAGCACGCACTGGTATTTGGTGCCAGGAGCAGATCCACAGGTTTCTCACTATGCAGATGCTTATTTCCACAATCAATATTGCAACACATCGGGTAAAGGGGATTATACAGGGGATAACTATGGTGACTCAGAAAAACCTTTCCTTACAACCTTTCAAACCAATCGAGACTTGAATTCTATCTGGATTGTCGTTTCTACTGGCGATAGTTACTATAATATTATTCATGCCAAGACGGGAAAGTACATCGTTTACGAGCCACCTTATAAGGATGCAAAAAATCGTAAGTCAATGCACCTTGAAAGTACAACTACTCCTGGAGAAAACGCAAAGTTTACCCTCAATGGTAGTATTAATGGTCCAATTAATATCAACCCTAAGAATGTTACTTCTGGAAACATGTACTTCAATCCTGCGGTTGGTCAAGGTAACTATGACCGATATTATGGTACGGGAGAATACCTACACGCAGGTATGATTGGACTTTATAATGCATCTGGCGATAAATCCCAATGGTATTTCGAGGATGCTTCCTCAGCAACGGCATTGACACCTGAAATCAGCGATGTAAACGAAACTGACAACACCTTTACCATCACCTCCCCTGCCGCTGCATTCTCTACAATCCGCTATACCACTGATGGCAGTACCACACCTGGCGCAAGTACTGGCATAAGTACTACCAGTAGCAGTCCAATCACAATAACCGGAAACTGGTCTGTACAAGCAGTGGGCGTGTTTGATTCATTTGTCACCCCTGTGGCAGGTCCCAAGGAACTTGCACCTGCAGGATGTGCAACACCCGTTATCACCTACGACTACACCACTTCGAATGTATCCATCAGTTGTGCCACTCCGAGCAGCACCATCTACTACACTACAGACGGCAGCACTCCTACTGTCTCGAGTACACCATATAGTGAGCCATTCTCTATTGCTAGTCCCACTACGATTAAGGCAATCGCAACTCATGCAACTTTACCGTCATCCATTGTAGCAGAACTAGCTATTACGCAGGTTGCTACACCTACTATTCAGAACAATGGCAGCAATGCCATATCCATTACATCGACTACACCAAGTGCGACTATCTACTACACTACTGATGGCACAGACCCAACCACAGCTAGCAGTCAATACACCGAACCTTTAACCGATAATGTCAGCAATGTTACCATTAAGGCCATTGCCGTCAAGGAGAATATGATTACCTCTACTGTGGGTAGCGGAACGGTGAAGCTTCAATGCGCCACTCCCGTCATCACAAGAGACGGCATGACATTCACTCTTTCATGTAGTATGCCAACAGATGCCAACCTCTATTATACCATTGGAGATGGTGCTGAGACATTATATAGCGGTGCAGTTGATTTGACTGGAGTTCCATTGCCTACAACTGTGACAGCAGTCGCAAGACACAGCAACTATACCGAATCAGATGAAGCCTCTATGGAACTTAAAAATGGTTCAGGAACCCCTGAAGACCCTTACATGATTTATGGTTCCACAGACTTTACAGATTTTGTCAACAACGTCAATAGTGGATCTACTGCATCTGCAAGCTATAAACTTGGTTCTGATGTCTCCGCCAGCGGCACAGATGCTATCACCATAGCATTTACTGGAACATTTGACGGAGGCGGCTATACAATTAGTGGTCTTTCACATCCCCTCTTCAATACCGTTGATGGTGGAGTCGTGAAGAATGTCACACTCCAGAATGTTGGCATCAGTAGTTCAGAGGATTATGTTGGCGCTATCGCTGGCATCGCTCAGGGCTATAGTCGGATTTATAACTGCGGAATCCTGCCTAATGATGCCACGTTCCCAGAAGGTACACATCCTTTTGTTACTGGTGGCACTTGTGCCGGAGGTATTGTAGGTAAGTTAGACGGTGATTCTCGTGTCATCAACTGCTATAGCTATGCTGACGTCAGCGCTTCTACAACTGCAGCTGGAATCGTAGGAGAGAACACATTCGCGTCAACCGCAGAGGTATCAGGTGGAAAATATACCAAACTCAAGACTGCTGTGGTGAACTGTATGTTCTATGGTAACATCACAGGCGGCAATAACCAATATGGCGTATATGGAGGATCTCTAATCACCAATGCCGCCGCAACAGGTATCAGCAGCTATAACTACTACAGAAGTGGTTCAACCTTTACTACTACTTCTGGTAACCCCACAGCATACAATTGTTGTTTCCCTGCCGAGGAGCGCTATCTCACTCAGGTTGAGTTCCATCGTAGTCTGCTGAACAGCAATCGTGAACTCTGCGGCTGGTGGGTAGGCTCTGACGTGGCACCGAGTACCCTGACCACTGCTCAGGTGCAGGCCATTCCTAAGGATGCCTCACTGATGTATAAGTGGGTTGTTGACCCCAATGTTGCCCCCTACCCAATACTGAAGCCCTTCGGTAAATATGCTTCTGTCATCAACGGAAACACAGGCACTCCTTGGGTTGACCGTGCTACCGCCAATCCTTATGAGGGCAAGCAACTTGGCACTTTGACTGTCACGGTTAACTCTGGCTCGTCCGCCTCTAGCAAGACGCTGTACATCCCCATTACCGACATGGACACGCTGCGCTATGACTTTGGCTACCGCAAGATTCAGTTGCCCTACTATAACACGGTATTTGGCAATCCTGTAGCAGACACATGGGCAGATAAGTATGCCGGCAACTATACCGACAAAGTGGTGACGGGTTGGAAGGTTACTGCTGTTGAAACAGATGGAACTATCGAGACCTACAATGAATTTGTTGCTGACTGGCAGGACGGTTACAACTTTGCTGACCGGAAATGTATCGACAAGGATATTTACTCAGGTACTAATCCTCGTGTCTTTGCTCAAGGTGGTAACTATTATGTCCCAGACGGTGTAACTGAGATTACCATCGAAGCCTATTGGGGCGATGCATTTTATGTCCGAAATGATGGAGGCTTCTACGACCGTGTAAATATTACGGAAGCCAATACTGGTTCTGCTTTTGCACCTGCAGGTACCCGTGAGACTCTCGGTAACGGACAAACAGTATATACTACCAAGATACGAGACGTGATTGACAATATCACCCAAAAGAAGACTGTTTATGATTATGCGATTGTATTGGTGGGTAATGTACAGGAGTCTAATGGCAACAATGCTGTAACAGTATCTGCAGGCAATACTTACGGCTTTACCCTCATGAGCGCAGATTTCGACTTCGATGAAGAGCCTGACTACTGTCTTGAGTGGCAACTTGGTACAAAAACAACCCGTAACACCATTGCACCAATTCGATTCGACTTCTTGCCCGTTGTAGAGTTAGGCATAGCGGGAAAACTACATAACTCACGGAATTTCTTCTCATTAGGCTGTTTCCGTTCTTTCGGTCACTTCGAAGTCACAGAGACCGGATTTATCCGCTTTGGACAGTTTGAATTCGAGCTCCCCGATCGTGATGAGGGTCCTGTTATCCTCAATGGAGGTATTTTCGACCAATATACCCGAGGACGTAATGACGAAAAAGACCAACATATCAATTATGTTATCGTAGGTGGTCATGTTGTTATGCCTTCATTTACACCAGGTGCCCATGTCGGTCAAAAATTGCAAACTCGTCACTGTGCTGTCAATGCTCTTGGCGGTGACTTTAGCAGTTTCTATCTCACAGGTGGTTACAATGAAGGTATTGAACCCTTTGATGACAACCCCCACTGCTATATCGATGGTGGTCGATTTGGCACTATTGCCGCAGCCTATAAAGAGGGCATTGAAGGTAATGTTACCTGGCGTATCAATCACGCGCTCATTGGTGAATTCTATGGTGGTGGCGTGATGTCTCAAAAAGATGGTCCAACCTACAAGATAGTGAAAGGCAGTATTGATGTGGTCATTGACAATAGTATCGTCGGTAAATATTGTGGTGGTCCAAAGTTCGGCGATATGGTATCTGGCAAGACCGTCAAGACCAGCGCAACAGGCACTACCTTTAACCAATTCTTCGGTGCAGGCAATGGCGGCACCAACTATGTGCAGTATGCCAATACCGATGGTACGGGAGTTCCCGTTACCGATTGGAGTAGCACCATCAATACTAATTATACCCCAGGAAAGTACCGCAATAAGGATCAGGGCTATGCAGCCAACTATGATCTTGAGGTAATCAATTATTCTACTGGTGACGGGAATGGTAAATTTGTTAACCGTAGCTACTACTATTCTGCCCAGTTTGCCACCACCAACACAGGTAATGTCACAAGCACATTGACCGACTGCACCATCAAAACCAATTTTTATGGTGGTGGATTCCTTGGTGGTGTCACCGGTAACGTCACCTCCACACTTAACAATTGTACGGTAAAGGGTGCGGCGTTTGGAGCGGGCTATTCAGCTTCGGCAGGCTCAGTTTCTATCAGCAATAAGGACAAGGTCGCACCTGTGGCCAACATCTATACAGGTATGATTAAGCCTCAGGAGGACGGCACATCCACTACGTATTACTGGACTAATAAAACGACTTTTGGCACAACTACTCTCAATACTTCATCGCCAGCAATATTAAACCCAAATGGTGACGGAAAGAACTATTTCTACACAGAGATACCCCTTGACAACTTGGGAACTGTCAGCGGCAATGTGACTCTTACCATCAATGGTAATACGGTAGTTGATGAAGATGGTAAGGTGATGGCCGTTGGCGAGAATGTCTATGGTGGAGGAGAGGAATCTGGTGTAGGTGGCAATACCACTGTAACTGTTACTGGCGGAACCATTGGCACAGGTACCACAGGGGGTGGTAATCTGTTTGGAGGTGGTAAGGGCCTGGAAACCGATTGCTCGGCTGCGCTGGTGAAAGGTAATACTACCATTGAGATGACTAATGGCCTCGTGAAGGGTAATATCTATGGCGGTGGTGAATTGTCGAGTGTGGGTACCTTTACCTTCGACACAACCGATCCGACTAAAATTGCAACTTATGATGACGGTACTGGTACGACAACGGTTACCATCAGTGGTGGTACTGTTGGCAACGAGAGTGAATACACTTATAGCTCCGAGAGCCGTTTGTCACACACCAATGGTGGTAACGTCTTTGCAGGTAGTAAGGGAGTCCTCAAGAAGTTGGATGACAGTTATCTGACCGACTGGATTAAATTTGCCAGGGTTAAGAATACTGTGCTGACCGTTAGCGGCGGTACCATCATGAGTAGTATTTATGGTGGTGGTGAGATCGGCTCGGTGGGCTACGGAACCAGCTATGCTGCTGATAGCAAGGCAACGGATGTCACAGTATCTGGAGGCATCATCGGTACGGAGGTTAAAAACGGTGATGCTACACAATATACCTTTGGTAGCGTCTATGGTGGCGGTTACGGTAGTGATCTTGAAACGACGACAGAAGGTCAGACTGACCCGAATGCGCCCAAATTGTATGCTGGCAAAATCTATGGCAACACTTCTGTCACGATGACGGGTGGTGCGGTGAAGGCAAGTGTCTATGGCGGTGGCGAGACGGCCAGCGTTGGCGGCAATGCCACAGTAGCTGTCAGCGGCGGTGGCGTAGGAATTCCCAAGGTTGGAAATAAACAGTTTGGCGGTGCCACAATGGGTAACGTCTATGGTGGCGGTAGTGGTAACAAGAACATTGTCCGTGCCGGCCAGATATTTGGTAACACCACTGTCAGCATCAGTCAGGCTGAAAACAAGACGACTCGTATATACCATAATGTATATGGAGGTGGTGCCATTGGTTCGGTGGGTACCTTCACATACAGTTATACGTACAGTGCAGAAGGCTATGAAGGCATTGCAAAGGTTAACGGCATCGAAAGTTGTGCTGCAAACACCGGAACGACCAACGTTACTATTACTGGTGGTACCATCGGAGCGGACGGCAAGGAGAACGGTATGATATTCGGTTCATCTCGAGGTGACGTAGGCGCCCCAGGTTCACGCGACGACCTCATGGCATGGGTCAACACCACCAATGTCACTATTGGAGCCGCTAACACTACTGGTCCTACTATCATGGGCTCTGTCTATGGCAGTGGTGAGAATGGACATACGCTCAATAATACGGATGTTACAATCCATAGTGGTAAGATTGGCATTGATTCAGGCGATGATGTTATTGTTGGAACGACAACCTATGAAGCCTATAATTATCCTTATCGTGGAAATGTCTATGGTGGCGGTTGCGGTACGGATAAGTATTATACAAGTGAGATACCTGAGGGACATACTGCTACAGATGGCGAGGGTGACTCATATAATCCCTTGGCTGGTATTGTGCAAGGCACAGCTACGGTCACGATAGACGGCGGTTATATCGTTCACAATGTCTATGGTGCTGGTGCGATGGGTTCGGTAGGCGGTGGAACAACTACCGATGCTGGTAAGACGACTGTGGCCATCAGCGGTGGTCGCATCGGTTATGATGGCAGCAGAAACGGTAACGTATTTGGTGCCGCACGTGGTGAATATGGAACTAGTACTGATCTTTCCAAGAATCTTGCTAACGTCAGAGAGACTGTGGTAACCATTAATAAACATCCGTCAGATGCTACTAAGGACCCCGTTATTTGGGGAAGCGTCTTTGGCGGTGGTGAGTCTGGTACTGTTAAAGAGAGTGTCGCTGTCAACATGACGGGTGGTATGATTCATAAGGATGTCTATGGCGGTGGTGCTTTGGCTGATACACAAACGAGTAACTGGAACACTACAGGTGGAACTTGGGTTGATGCAGACAAGAAATCCACACTCCATACCACTACCGTTCGTCTGACTGGCGGACGTGTCGGTGAAGAGGTCTTTGGCGGTGGATTGGGAGAAGCCGGAAAGCCTGCCTATGTATGGGGTGATGTGCTGGTTGACCTGAATGGTACAACAATCGAAGATAATGGTACGAGTCCAATTAGCACTTCATCAAAGGGCTGTATTGTAAATCAGGTATTTGGCTGTAATAACGTCAACGGTAGTCCTAGAGGCGATGTCTTGGTACATGTTCATGCGACACAAAATGGTGATGCTTCGAAAACAAACATTGCAGCGAAATTTGCGAAGGATAATGAAGATCTGGAACAGGGTGAGTCTTCTGATGCAGATTACATTGCGAAATTAAAGCGTATTCTTGCGGACAAGATAGTCATAGCGGACAAAGTAAGTATAGAGGTTGCTGAATATCAGGCAGTCCTTGACAATGACGATGCAACTGTTACAGCCCTTAAGACGGCTCTGACAAATATTATAGCTGCCATTAGTGCCAAGACTTCAGATGACGATATGATGAAGATAATTAGTGGTACTAAGTATGATGTTAATGCCGTCTATGGCGGTGGAAATCAGGCTGCTTATGAGCCTGTGGGACCGAATCCAAACGCTACGGATGATGATGGTAAGAATACTACAAATTCTACAAAAGTTATTATTGACGGTTGTGGACTGACAAGTATCCAGACAGTCTATGGCGGTGGTAATGCAGCCTCTACGCCAGCAACAGAAACAACAGTTAATGGTACATACGAGATTTATGAGTTGTTTGGCGGAGGTAATGGTAAGGATAAGTTACCAAGCGGTGCTGATAACCCTGGTGCTAACGTAGGATTCTATGATTACTCGGCAGTAGAGAGCACTTATGATACTAAGGAGGAACGCCAGCAGTCTGATTTCGTCAATAATTATGTTTACGGAACTGGCAAGGCAACAGTGAACATCTTTGGCGGCACGATATGGCGTGTATTCGGTGGCTCCAATACGAAGGGTAATGTGCGTCAGACGGCACTGACCATGTTGGACGAAGGTACCGCTTGCCCATTCTGTGTCGAAGAGGCCTATGGTGGCGGTAAAAGTGCGGAAATGGATGCCGAGGCTCAGTTGCTGATGGCTTGTATCCCTGGTCTTGAGGCCGTTTATGGTGGTGCTGAGGCTGCCGATGTTCACGGCAATGTGACGCTGAATATCACCAACGGTACCTTCGACCGTGTCTTTGGTGGTAATAATAAGAGCGGTACCATCGGAGGTTCTATCACGATCAATGTAGAGGAGATAGGTTGCAGACCGGTCAAGATTGGCGAACTGTATGGTGGTGGTAATCTGGCTGGATACTCTGTCTATGGTTACGACAGCGACAGCAAACCGAAAGAGTCGGGCACCACCAGGCTCTACAACGATCCGCAAATTAATGTGATGTCGTTTACAAGTATTGGTGATATCTATGGTGGTGGATATGGTGAGACCGCTGTCATGGTGGGTAATCCTACCGTGAACGTCAATGAGGCCTACGGTAAATACTATGATAAGGATGAGTCCATTGTCGGTGAGAATGCGAAAACGCCTAACAACTATCCTATTCCCTCACATGCCAAAGGCAAGATGGGAGCCATCAGTAATGTCTTTGGTGGCGGCAATGCAGCAAAGGTCATAGGTAACACGACTGTCAACATTGCTACCCTCGATGTGGTTTATGTAGTAAAACAGGTTACCGTAGGTGAGACAGTGAGTGGCTTGTACACTCGTTCCGGAGCAGGAACCACAGCCAGCCCATTTGTCTATACTGCTACTGCATCCACTGATGTAGCCGTTGATGGAACCACCTATTACGAGAAGTTGGACGTCCAGGGTGTTGATATTCGTGGCAATGTCTATGGTGGTGGAAACCATGCGGAGGTTACTGGAAACGGTAACGTGTCGATAGGTAAGAGGGTAGAATAAGAATAATGATGTGACGCAGACGGCACAGAAGAAGCGGAGTTTACGATTCTTGTAGTCGGATGATGTCGTCGCAGAGCTGGCTGACGGCAGGACGGTGGGTGATGAAAATCATCGTCTTGTCATGGCAGTAGTCGAAGAGACGGATGAAGAGTTCATGCTCGGTCTGCTCGTCGAGAGAAGAACTGATTTCATCGAGAAGAAGGATACCGCCAGGGCGTAACAAACCACGAGCAATGGCTATGCGCTGAGCCTGCCCTTCACTGAGTCCGATGCCTCGCTCACCCAACTGGGTGTCAATACCATTGGGAAGGTCGTAAACGAAGTCGGCCATAGCTACATGGAGTACCTGACGGAGTTCGTCGTCGGTGGCCTCCGGACGTGCCAGTTGGAGATTGTAGCGCACAGAGCCACTCATCAAGGTATTGCCTTGGGGTACGAAGACAAGATGTTTTCGGGTATGCTCATCAACGGGTATAGGTTGTTGGCTTTCGCCAAAAATAGCGATTTCACCGGCATTGGGCTTGATGAATGCCAACATCAGACGGAAAAGAGTTGTCTTGCCGATACCTGTCTCTCCCATGATGGCTGTCTTGGTGCCTGGGCGGAAGTCGTGAGAGAAATTATTCAGCACGGCACGGTCGCCAGAGGCATAGGTGAAGCTGACGTTACGTACTGTGATACCTACGGCCCCTGTAATTTGATGTTCTTCTGTGCTGCTTGTCGTTTCTTGGGTTGTTGTCAGTTCCTCCAGACGGTCGATACTTGCTGTAGCATAGAAGAACTGTGGCATCATGTTGAGCATGTTGAGAATAGGGTGCTGAATCTGTCCTACCAACTGAAGGAACGAGGTCATGACGCCAAAGGTGATGACGCCTGCACGCAGTTGCAGACCTCCCCATACAAACGCCATGAGGTAACCCAGACTGAAGGTGAAGGCTAGCAGTAGTCGAGAGACAACGGTGAAACGTGTGCGACGTAAGACACGCCCCATCAATTGGTCTTGCATATCACTGAGACGGTCAGTTACCCATTGTTCACTACCCAGTGAACGTAATACAGCGTTATGTTCCATGCCTTCCTGAACCTGCATCTGGATGGTGCTCTCTTGTTTGCGAATGTCAAGTGTCATATCACGCAAACGATGGGCAAACAGCTTGCCGAAAGCTACGACGAACGGGGTGACGAGTAATAGTGCCAAAGCCAGTCGACTGTCCATGGAGTACATCAGCAGGAAGGCACCAGTGAGTTGCACACCCGTCACCACAAATTGTGGAAGCAACGAGGTGGTGACATCTGCCACGGTACCGATATCCTTGGAGAGACGGGAGGTGACATCGCCGGAGTGCAGCTGGTCTTCGTACATCTGACGACGGAACAGACTGCTGAATACGCGTAGGCGGATACTATTGGATTGGTACGTATGGGCCTTCGTGGACATGTAGTAGTAGGACTGGCGCAACAGGATGGCTGTGATGACCAGTGTGACAAGTAAAGCCACCATGAAGACGACGTCCTGGTCGGTGCCCGTACGGATGGTCACATCGATGAACTGTTTGCTGAACCAGATCATGACCAGTCCCAGCATCACTTGTGTGATGCCTACTAAGACACGGACCAGAGTGTTCCACCTGATACCTGCCATGTTGCGTAGGATCCAGACGACGTACTTCATGCCATTAGCTATTAGCTTTCAGCAATAGGCTTTTAGCCTTCGACGATGCCCAGTTCCTGCCACTGCTTGACCATCTTGGAGACGTCTTCGTGGGCTTGTTGAGCGTCAACTTCGTATTCTTCGCAAAGTGCTTGGGCAAGACTGTCGATGCTAAAATCTCCCATTTCACCGGCCTTTTTCCATATCCAGGCCGCTGTCTCGTTGAGGCTGATGAGTTTGCCAAAGTCGATGGTGCCCAGACCTTCGCCTACGATGACGTGTTCGCCACAGACGGTGCGCAGTACAAATCCTTCTTTCTGTTTCATATTCTTTTTTTTCGATGTTTCGATGTTTCGATGTTTCGTTATTTCGATGTTTCGACATTTCGATATTTCGATGTTTCGTTATTTCGTTATAACGTTATAACGACTTTACGACATGATTTTCAGCCATGTCCGTCGATAAACGGCCAGAATCCAACGACGGATAGGGAGCAGTCGCCACCATAGGCGGCTGGCCTTGATGCGCCATGGGGCGTAGAGGTTGTTGTGTTTGCCTTGTGGTGTGACGACGTTAACGGCCAGCGCTGCAACGTCGCTGAGCAGGCAGTGCTCTACGCCAGCAATGTTGCCATCGCCCATCAGCACGACCTTGTCACCATCTATCTGAATAATACGGTGTACCACATAGCGACACCCTTCTACCCATGCCAGTACGACGTGTCCTACCTGTATGTCAATAGGTTTGACGAGGTCGACACTCTCCTTGCCGCCAATGATAAACGGCAGCATGCTGTAGCCCTTCACAGGGAAGGTGACACGTAGGCCTTCATGAACCAATTTGATGGCACTCTTGATAATCTCGTCATCGGAAACCGTATTCATGCCTTGCGTATCGTTTTAGAACAAAGTTGGGCGGCATCTGCGTCGGGAAGACATTCCAGGTGCCATACTGCCACTTCACTGGCCATCATATCCTCGGTCTCGTGGAGTCCCTCAGCCACATGTTTGTCCCAACGCTTGCCAGAGATGGATGGTACCAGTGCAGCATAAGCCATGAGGGGACTCAACCGTTGTATCTTATTATAAGGAGCCTGACTCAGTTGGACAACACCGCCTAATGGATAGCGCACATTGCGATAGCAAGGGGTCTTGCCACTCCAAGGAGAACCAAAAACATAGAATCCATCGGGCATCCGACGTACTACGGGATTGTCGTCGTTGACCAGTTCGGTACCGCTGATATGCTTCAGCCATAAGCTGGAATGCGTACTCTTTCCTGTGCCGCTCTTACCTAAGAACATATAACCATAGCCTGCACAACTGACTACAGAGGAGTGGAAGAGGGCAGTCTGCAGATTGGCCGTTGATAAGGCGTACATTACCATCAGAGCATTATTGATGCCAAACAGCGGCTCATCGACTAGCAGGACGTCAGCTTGTTGATAACGGTCGTCCGTGATCATGCGTGCTGCACAACGTCCCCATAGTTGGAACTCAAAGTATGGTTTTCCGTGCAGTTGACCAGCCAGAATCTGTGAGCCGTCATCGTCCTGGTTCATCTCTGTAGTGATATCGTCGGTCTGAGGAAAATCGTCCTTTTTAACGAGACGTAATGAGAAAACCACTTGGTCGCTCTCGTCGACAGAAAATGGAGCATATTGCCCCATTTCATCGAGAAGTTTAGATTCTTCGGGTATCTCTACTGAGAAGGTATGTTCTGCGACTTGATAGTAATGCTTCATGCTCGCCTATTCCTTATCTTTATAGATGATTTTGTTAGCGCCAGAGGTCAGTTCTAATTCGTCACGATGTTCATGGATGAATGAGTCGATATGGCGTTTGCGCTTTTCCTCGAAGATTTCGTCGATAGCTATCAGTATGCCGGTTTCTTCCACGTCACCGAAACCATAGTTGATAGCTGTGCCAAACAGTTTCATTGTTGGAGACAGCCCCATATAGGCATTGACCAATGGTGGAATGTTGTAGCCTAATTTGCGAATCTCACCATTTAGAATCTTGTAGTCTTCCTTGAAATCTTTGCCGCAGAAAAGTGCTGCCAACTCAGTGGGGTCTGTCTCTAATTCCAATGGTTTCATCGGAATAATCAGGTTCTCTTTGTCGTCAAAATGCTTCTTAAGAAAGTAGAGAATCATGTCGCGGCCCTTGCGGATGTAGCTGGGATACATCGTCATCTTACCAAAGTAGTATTTTACGTTGGGTTTGATGACTGTTAGTGCCCCAAGTCCATCCCAGAGGTTATCGAGTGCAAACAGACTCTTGGCACCCATTCGTGAACTTTGATAGGGCAGGGAGACAAAGGAACGACCGAGTTCGATAGTCCAAGGCGCATAGTCCTTGATAAAACGCTCGGAGAAATGGAACATGTGACTGGTGGCGAGGATGGGTTGGCCTTTGTCGTCATATTCCCAATCCGTTCCACAAAGATAACGATAACCACCGATAATCTCTTCTTCCTCAGGATTCCATACGATGAGTTGTTTGTAGCAGTTCTCGCAGATGTCGAATTCGTCGATGTCGACCTCCTTGCCAGTACCTCCACCAGCCTCACGGAAAGCAATCTCGCGCAGTCGACCAATCTCTTGCATCACGTTAGGGGCATTATGTGCCGTGATGACATAGATCTTGTTGTTGCTTTTGTTGGTCATACGCAACTGCTTGTCGGGAGTGAGTTCGCTCTTAAGCACTTCCTTTGAGATGGGCTGGATAATCGGTTGTTCCATTATTGTTGTGAGTTAAGTATTTTTGATTAAAGAGAATAGACGATGTCTTGTACATATTTTGCCCATTCCATCGGACTTTTGCTTTTGTCGAAGGTCTGCCAGGGAATGGGCTTGCCAATGGCAACGCGGAACGTTTTCCCCACATTTTTGTACATTTCATCGACCAAAAACAGCATAGCCAGGTTGAATGGCAGGAAACGATCGGAGAAGTTGGCTAAACGATAGAAGAAGCTGGAGTTCTGACCACCGAAGTGGATGGGAACTACGTCGCGCTGGTACTCAACACTCTTTGAGATGAATGTCTTTTTCCAGGGAATGTCGCGAATGACGCCATCATGGCGGCGAGAGCAGAGTCCTGCGGGGAACATCAGCATGTGGTTGTCGCTCTGGAACCCAGTTTCCACCATAGCAGGGAAGTTGCGGCTGGCCTTGCCGGTCTTGTTGATGGGAATGCACAGTGGAGCGAGTCCGGGCAGGTACATCAGCAAGTCGTTGACCAAATAGCGGAAGCGAGAGTCGTAATGACGTCCGATGAGTGCGCCCAAAGCCACACCGTCTTCACCACCCAGAGGATGGTTAGAAACGAAGGTGTAAAGACGTCCGTCGGCAGGGTCGGGTAGGTTCTCCTTGCCTTCCACCTCAAGTGTCATCTCCAGATATTCCACGCAAGCTTCCAACCAAGGTGTTCCTACCTTGTCGCGCGACTCCCAAAGGAAGGCGTTTACCTGATCCTGGTGGGCAATGCGCTTAAGCCATGACACCAAAGGACGGGGAACCCATTTCGCTTTGGTCCCCATCTTGTTTTTCAGGATACTGTCGATGTCGATAGTCTTCTCTGTTATCTGTCCCATTTCTCTCTGTTCGCACTAATGGCATGCAAATATACGGAAAAATGTTCTAATAATTGCACTTTTAAAGAAAATTTGCGCAAATAAGGAATCTTTTGCATCTTTTCACTCAAAAAAAGTGGGGAAAAGTGGGGGAATGTGGAGGAAATTGTATACCTTTGCATCCGAAACTAGTTTTTATATAAGTACGCATGCGATTTTTAGGTAATATAGAAGCCAAGATGGACGCCAAAGGACGCGCTTTCCTGCCCGCAGTATTCCGTAAGATACTGCAAGCTGGAGGTAGTGGTACTACTGATGTGCGTTTGGTGTTGCGCAAGGATGTTTTTCAGCCTTGCCTTGTGCTCTATCCTGAAAGTGTGTGGAATGAACAGATGGATGCTTTGCGTCAGCGTTTGAATCGCTGGAACAAGCAGCACCAACAGGTGTTCCGTCAGTTCGTAAGCGAGGTTGAGGTGTTGACACTCGATGGTAATGGTCGTTTCCTTGTTCCCAAGCGCTATCTGCGCATGGCTGATATTGATCAGGATGTAAAGTTCGTGGGCATGGGCGATACGATAGAGATATGGAGTTGTCAGCAGGCAGAACAGCACCAGATGAATCCTGAAGAATTCAGTGAGGCGCTGGAAGAGCTGATGGCTGTGGAGGAAGAAGCAGCCAACAATGGTAAATAAAAACCCATAAAATTATAAATGGAGTCGATATACCACATTCCTGTTCTCCTCAGGGAGAGCGTTGACGGACTGGATATTCAGCCCGATGGCGTTTATGTGGATGTCACCTTCGGTGGTGGCGGTCACTCCAGGGAGATACTCTCACGACTGGGTGCCAAAGGTCATCTGTATAGCTTTGACCAGGATGCTGATGCTGAGAAAAATATCGTTAACGATGATAGATTCACCTTCGTACGCAGCAACTTTAGATATATAGAAAATTGGATGCAGTACTATGGTGTAGAACATATTGACGGATTGCTGGCTGATTTGGGTGTGTCGAGTCACCATTTCGATGATGAGACCCGCGGATTCTCTTTCCGCTTTGATGCCCCATTGGATATGCGTATGAACAATCGCGCAGGTAAGACCGCTGCTGAGGTGTTGAATGACTATGCCGAAGAACAGTTGGCAGATGTTTTCTATCTCTATGGAGAACTGAAAGATGCCCGCCGTATTGCAAGAGCCATTGTGAAGGCTCGTCAGCAGGAACGCATAGAGACGACAGGTCAGTTGTTGCAAGTGCTGGGCATCCGGGTGGATAGTCCCAACAACCAGTGGAAGAAAGACATGGCAAAGATCTATCAGGCACTGCGCATTGAGGTGAACCACGAGATGGATGCCTTGCGTGAGATGCTGAAGGGTGCAACTTGCTTGCTAAGAGAAGGTGGACGACTGAGTGTCATCACCTATCATTCGCTGGAAGACCGCATTGTGAAAAACGTGATGAAATCAGGCAACGCAGAGGGTCGGGTGGAACAGGATTTTTTCGGACGTTTTCAGTCGCCCTTCAAACCTGTCAATAAGGTGACTGTGCCTAGTGAACAAGAACAGACGGAGAATCCGCGCAGTCGTAGTGCCAAGCTCCGTATCGCAGAAAGAATTTAACAGAGATATATGGCTGACGAAAAGATACAAGAAGAGCTTATCCAAGAGGGTGACGCACCTGTGAAGGCCGATGAGAATGGTCAAGGTGAGAGCGACCTGAAGGAAACGCTGAAGAAGATTAAGGAGACAGTGAGTGAGGAAGACCCCAAGCCTTCGTCACAACTGAATCTGCGTACTATCCTTGGTGGTGACCTGCTAACTTCGGAGATGGTACGCTCACAAATCTGGCTATTCGTGCTGATTGTGGCCTTCTCAACGGTCTATGTAGCTTTCCGCTATCAGTGTCAGCAGGATATGTTGACCATTGACAAGATGGAGCAGCAGTTGAAGGATGCCAAGTTCAGGGCATTGAGTTCGTCGAGCCGTTTGACAGAGAAGTGTCGTGAGAGTCACGTCTTAGAGATATTGAAACAGAATAATGATTCGCTGCTGCACCAGGCAGACCAGCCACCCTATATCATAGAAGTACCAGAATGAGCAAGTTTGACAATGATAAAGTGATGCCGCGCTACATGGCTATAGCCTTGGTGCTGACGCTTATCGGTTTTGCTGTCATCGGCAAAGCCTTCTATATCATGACTGCCAAGAAACAGTACTGGACAGAGGTGGCAGGTCGTCTGAAGCGAGATAGTGTGGTGGTGAAACCCAATCGTGGTAATATCCTCAGCAGCGATGGTCAGTTGATGGCCAGCTCCATACCGGAATATAAAATCTTTATGGACTTCCAGGCTTCTGCCTTCGAGGACGACTCGTTGTGGTTGGAGAAGGTGGATTCTGTCTGTGAGGGACTACACCGTATATTCCCCACGCGCACGGCCGAGGAGTTCAAAGCTAATTTGGAGGAAGGTCGCCATAAGATGGTGTACGACAAGAAGACTGGTCAGCAGAAGATGGGCTCCCGTTGGTGGAATATCTGGCCGAGGCGCATCGACTACAATACCTATATGGAAGTGAAGTCACTGCCTTTCTTTAATATGTCGAAGAACAAGAGTGGTTTCACGGAAGAGATCTACAACTCGCGTAACCGCCCCTTCGGTTCGTTGGCCAAGCGTACCATTGGTGGTTTGTTCGGTGCCAAGGACTCTGCATACTTCGGTTTGGAGATGTCGTACGACTCCATCTTGCGAGGTACACCCGGTATTACGGGTCGTCGTAAGGTACTGAACAAGTACATGAATATCCCCGTTATGCTGCCTGTCGATGGTGCTGATATTGTCACAACTATTGATGTCAACATGCAGGATATTGCTGAACGCGCATTGATAGACGAGCTGAAACTCGTCAACGGTGAGATGGGCGTCGCTATCCTCATGGAGGTAAAGACTGGTGACGTAAAGGCCATCGTCAATATGATGCGCATGGGTGACAGTCCTGAAAACTACCAATATGCAGAGGCTGTGAACAGTGCCATCAGCTATCGCTGTGAGCCTGGTTCCGTATTCAAAGTCGCCTCGTTCCTGGTAGCTCTTGACGATGGTGTAATCCCCAATGATACCAGTTACATCATTCATACGGGCAGTGGTGTGCAGGAGATGCATGGTCGTTGGATGAAGGACCATAACTGGCGTCGTGGCGGTTATGGCGATATCAATGTAGCCCGTACGCTGGAGGTCAGTTCGAACATCGGTGTCAGTCATGTTATCGACAAGTTCTATGGCAAGGAGCCTGAGCGTTATGTCAAGGGACTCTACCGCGTAGGTATCCACGAAGACCTGAAACTTCCATTGGTGGGTTATCTGCCTCCTCGCATCCGCATGCCCCACAAGAACAAACGTGGCCAGTATGAGAACTGGAGCAAGACAGCCCTTCCCTGGATGTCTATCGGTTATGAGACGCAGATTGCACCTATCAACACAGTGTCGTTTTATAATGCCATCGCCAACAATGGTAAGATGATGCGTCCACGCTTCGTCAAGAAGATTGTCAAGAATGGTGAGACCATTGCCGAATTTGAGCCAGAAGTCATCAAGGAGCGTATTGCCAAGCCACAGGCTATCAAGACTATGCAGACCATTCTACACCATGTAGTCAGCCAAGGTTTGGGACGAAAGGCTGGTTCTCCGTTGTTTAAGGTGGCTGGTAAGACAGGTACGGCACAGGTGGCCGACCAGCACGGTAGCTACCATTCCGGCGTCACCCGTTACTGGCTGTCGTTCTGTGGATACTTCCCTGCTGATGATCCGCGCTATACGTGTATTGTCTGTATCAAGAAGACTGGTCTGCCGGCATCAGGTGGCGGTATGAGTGGTGTCGTCTTCCACCATATTGCTGAGGGTGTGATGGCTCGTCATCTGAAGATGCGTGTTGACGATGCCTACGATGAACGTTCCGTTGTCATTCCCGACGTGAAGAATGGAAATATTGCCGCTGCCAGTCAGGTCCTCTCTGATTTGGGTGTCAAGACCAATAAACACTGGGGTGGAAGCTACTCGAATGGTAATCCTATCTGGGGTAGTGCAGTGCGTCGTCACGATGGTGTAGCCCTGTCGAAGACCAAGGTCAGTGATACCACGGTTCCCGATGTGACGGGAATGGGTGCCAAGGATGCCGTCTATCTGTTGGAAACCTATGGCCTGCGCGTCAAACTGCATGGTCGTGGCAAAGTGAAGCATCAGAGCCTTCCTGCCGGCAGTGCCGTTGTCAAGAATGGCGAATGCACGTTAACATTAGAATAAAAACACTATATAATATAATAAGGTATATGAGATTAAGTGAACTGCTGAAGTACGTTAAGCCTATTGCCATAGTTGGTAATGCTGAAGTAGAGATCACTGGTGTGAATATCGATTCACGCAAGATTGAGAAGGGACATCTCTTTGTGGCTATCAAAGGCACACAGACAGATGGTCACCGTTTTATCCCCAAAGCACTGGAGCTGGGGGCTGTGGCTGTGCTGTGCGAGGACCTGCCCGAGGACCTCAGTGGGCAAACCGCTGACATCACCTATGTAAAGGTGGCTTCTACGGAGGCTGCCGTGGGTCCTGTGGCAACTGTGTTCTATGGCGAGCCTTCACAGCAGTTGAAGTTGGTGGGTGTTACTGGTACCAATGGTAAGACAACCATCGCCACCTTATTATATAATATGTTCCGCAAGTTCGGTCATAAGTGCGGTCTGCTCTCTACGGTGTGCAACTACATCGAGGGCGAGGCTATTCCTGCTGACCATACGACCCCAGACCCGATAGAACTGAACAAACTATTGCACCAGATGGTTGAGGCAGGTTGTGAATATGCCTTTATGGAGTGTTCCAGCCACGCCATCGCTCAGCAGCGCATTGGCGGACTGAAGTTTGCTGGTGGTCTGTTTACCAACTTGACACGCGACCATCTGGACTACCATAAGACCTTTGAGAACTATCGTGATGCCAAGAAGGCTTTCTTCGATGGACTGTCAAAGGATGCTTTCGCCATTACCAATGCTGATGACAAGAACGGCAGCGTGATGGTACAGAACTGTAAGGCACAGGTGAAGACGTACTCCGTACAGCGCATGGCTGACTTCCGTGCTCGTATCATCGAGTGCCATTTCGAAGGTATGTACCTGGAAATCAATGGCCAGGAGGTTGGTGTACAGTTTATTGGTAAGTTCAATGTGTCTAACCTGTTGGCCGTCTATGGCGCTGCCGTTATGCTGGGTAAGAAGCCAGAGGATATCCTCGTGGTGCTCAGCACCTTGAAGAGTGTTGCAGGACGCTTGGAACCCATCCGTTCAGAGGAAGGCGTGACAGCTATTGTTGACTATGCGCATACCCCTGATGCCTTGGAGAATGTGCTCAATGCCATCCACGAGGTGATGGAAGGAAAGCAAGGTAAGATTATCACTGTCTGTGGCGCTGGTGGCAACCGTGACAAAGGTAAGCGTCCGCTGATGGCTCAGGAGGCTGTCAAGCAGAGCGACCGCGTCATCATCACTTCCGACAATCCTCGTTTCGAGGAACCCCAGGATATCATCAACGATATGTTGGCAGGTCTTGACCAGAAACAGATGAAGAAGGTAGTCAGCATTGTTGACCGCAAGGAAGCTATTCGTACTGCCGCTATGATGGCTGAGAAGGGCGATGTGATACTGATTGCGGGTAAGGGCCATGAGGACTATCAGGAGGTTAAGGGTGTGAAACACCATTTTGATGACCGCGAGGTTGTTCGCGAAATCTTCACATTGGACAATTGAATCATTTCACCATTGGACAATTGAATGCGAGAATAGTTAAATTGTTAAATCGTCAAATAGTCAAATAAAAGCATGTTATATTATATCTTCAGATTCCTGGAACAGTTCAACATACCGGGTGCTCACATCTGGTCGTACATCTCGTTCCGTGCGTTGTTGGCTCTTATCCTGTCGTTGGTGATTTCGGCATGGTTTGGCGAGTACTTTGTGAAGTGGATGAAACGTCATAACATCTCAGAGACAGCCCGCGACCCCAGCATCGATCCCTTTGGTATTGAGAAAAAGGGGGTGCCTACCATGGGTGGCATCATTATTATCGTTGCCATTTTGGTGCCCGTTATCCTGTTGGGTCGTATGCGTAACATCTACCTGCTGCTGATGATTGGTACAACATTATGGTTGGGCTTCCTGGGCTTTATGGACGACTATATCAAGATTTTCAAGAAAAACAAGGAAGGTTTGAGTGGGCGCTATAAGATTGTTGGTCAGTTGTCGATAGGCTTTATCGTTGGCTTGACGCTATGGCTGAGTCCTGATGCCGTGGTCCGTGAGAATGTGTCGGTACCGCAGCAGAATAAGGAGGTAGTCGTCAAGCATAAACCGGAGGCTGTGAAGTCGTTGCAGACGACCATCCCGTTCATCAAGAACCACAACCTGAACTATTCAGATGTGATGTCGTTCTGCGGAAAGTATAAGGTGGCAGCTGGTTGGGTGTTGTTTGTCTTCATGACCATCCTGGTTGTTACGGCGGTATCGAACGGTGCGAACCTCAACGACGGTATGGATGGTATGTGTGCTGGAAATTCAGCCATCATCGGTGTAGCATTGGCTATCTTTGCCTACGTGTCGTCACACATTGTCTATGCGGCTTATTTCGATATCATGTATATCCCGCAGTCGCAGGAGCTGGTAGTCTTCCTGGCGGCCTTCATTGGTGCCATGATTGGTTTCCTATGGTATAATGCCTTTCCCGCCCAGATATTCATGGGCGATACTGGTTCGTTGGCCATCGGTGGCATCATTGGTGTCTGTGCCGTTATCATCCATAAGGAGTTGCTGCTTCCCATACTGTGCGGCATCTTCTTCATCGAGAGTCTGAGTGTCATCATCCAGACCCAGTGGTTTAAGATACAGAAGAGAAAAGGTAAGCGTGTGCGTGTGTTCCGTGCAACGCCTATCCACGACACTTTCCGTCGTCTCGACTCACAGCTCGATGCCACCAGCACCTATATTCTTAAGGGTTGGCCGCGTCGCCCGTTCCATGAGTCGAAGATTACCATCCGTTTCTGGATTGTAACGATTATATTGGCAGCATTAACGATTATAACATTGAAAGTAAGATGAGCAAGATAGTAATATTAGGAGCTGGAGAGAGCGGTGCAGGAGCAGCTGTACTGGCTAAGAAACAGGGTTTCGAGGTGTTCGTCAGCGACATGTCGAAAATCAGTGATAAGTATAAGAAGATGCTTGACGACCATCAGATTGCTTGGGAGGAAGGCCAACACACTGAGGAGAAGATTCTCAGTGCTGACGAGATTATCAAGAGTCCTGGTATTCCTGATACTGCACCTATGATAGTGAAGATCAAGGAGCGTGGCATCGGTATCATCAGTGAGATAGAGTTTGCTGGGCGCTATACCGACTCGAAGATGATCTGTATCACTGGTTCTAACGGCAAAACCACCACCACTAGCCTGATCTATCATATCTTCAAGAATGCAGGCTATGATGTCGGTTTGGCAGGAAATATCGGTAACTCGCTGGCCTTGCAGGTGGCAGAAGATCCTCATGCCTACTATGTCATTGAACTCAGTTCTTTCCAGCTTGACAATATGTACGACTTCCGTGCGAACATCGCCATTCTGCTGAATATCACGCCCGACCATTTGGACCGTTACGACTTCAAGATGCAGAACTATGTCGATGCCAAGATGCGTATTATCCAGAATCAGACCGCACAGGATGCCTTCATCTACTGGAATGACGACCCCATCATCAAGAAGGAGTTGGAGAAGTACGACATCAAGGCTATCCAGTATCCGTTCTCTGAGCTGAAAGAGAAAGGTTCTATCGGTTATATCGAGGCCGGACAGTACACCATCGAACAGCCGGAGCCATTCAATATGGAGCAGGAAGCCCTGAGTCTTACGGGCAAACACAATATCTACAACTCGTTGGCAGCAGGTATTGCTACCAATATCGCTGGCATCAAAAAGGAGGTTATCCGTCAGTCGCTCAGTGACTTCCCCGGTGTGGAGCACCGTCTGGAGAAGGTGTGTACCGTTCGTGGCGTGCAGTATGTCAACGACTCAAAGGCCACCAATGTCGATGCCTGCTGGTATGCGTTGGAGTCGATGAAGACCAAGACCATCCTGATTATCGGTGGTAAGGACAAGGGTAACGACTACGACCCCATCAAACCCCTCGTCAAGGAGAAGTGTGCTGGTCTGGTGTACCTCGGTGCCGACAACCAGAAGTTGCACGACAACTTCGACGCACTGGGTATTCCGGTGCGCGACACCCACTCTATGAAGGAGTGTGTGCAGGCCTGCTACGAGATGGCAGAGCCCGGAATGACGGTACTGCTGTCACCCTGCTGTGCCTCATTCGACCTCTTTAAGAATATGGAGGACCGTGGTGAACAGTTCAAGGAATTGGCAAGGAACCTTTAAAAGGTAAGAACGTAAAGATGAATAAAAGAATAGGCAATATCTTCAAGGGAGACAAGGTCGTCTGGATGATCTTCTTCTTCCTCTGCATGGTGAGTATCGTCGAGGTGTTCTCGGCATCCAGCGGACTCACCTATAAGAGCCAGAACTATATTGGCCCTATTGTCTATCATGCCGGAACCATTCTGGTCGGTGTGTTGGTGGCCATCATCACCTTGAATATCCCTTGCCGTTATTTTAAACTCATGACGCCCTTCCTGATGCTCATCTCAGCTGTCACCCTGCTATGGGTGTTGCTGGCAGGTACCAAGGTGGGTGATGCAGGTCGCTGGATTAGTCTGTTTGGCTTTACCTTCCAACCGTCAGAGATTGCCAAGGGAACCATTGTGCTGGCTGTTGCTCAGGTGCTGGCAGCCATGCAACGCGAAGATGGTGCCGACAAGAATACCTTCAAATGGATTATGCGCATCACGCTACCAGCCTGTTTCCTGATAGGTTTGGAGAACCTCTCAACAGCCGCCATGCTCTTTGCGGTGGTCTATCTGATGATGTTCATCGGTTTGGTGCCCATCCGCCAGTTGGCAAAGCTTGCGGCAGTCATCATTATCTTCGTGGTCTTTGCCCTCTCTATGGTCATGCTTGTTGGTCACGATACCAGCGACGAGGAGGCACAGCTGGCACAGACCGAGCAGGTCGTTGAACAGCAGCCGAAGAAAAAGAATGCTATCGAGAAGATGTTCCACCGTGCTGACACGTGGAAGAGTCGTATCATGAAGTTTGGCAAACCCAAACCCTCTCCTCAGGAATATGACCTCGACAAAGATGCACAGGTGGCCCATGCCAATATCGCCATTGTGTCGAGTGGTGTCATCGGCAAGGGTCCTGGTAAGAGTACCGAGCGTGATTTCCTGTCGCAGGCCTTCTCCGACTTTATCTATGCCATCATCATCGAGGAGTTGGGTATTGTCGGTGCCTTTGTCGTCATGTGTCTGTACATCTTCCTGCTCTACCGCTGTGCACGTATTGCCAGCAAGTGCGAGAACAATTTCCCTGCATTCCTGGCCATGGGCTTAGGGTTGTTGCTGGTCATTCAGGCTACTTTCAACATGATGGTGGCTGTTGGTTTGGCACCTGTTACTGGTCAGCCCTTGCCGCTCATCTCTAAGGGTGGTACATCGACCATCATCAATTGTGCCTATATCGGTGCGATACTGAGTGTCAGTCGCTCGGCAAAGATGAAGAAGGAAGACGAAGTTCAAGAAGTTAAGGAAGATAGAAGAAGTTAAGAAACATATGGAAGAAAAGGAGTTAAGAGTCATTATCAGTGGTGGCGGTACGGGAGGTCACATTTTCCCTGCCGTGTCTATCGCCAATGCCATCAAGGCCTTGCGCCCTGATGCTAAGATATTGTTTGTTGGCGCTCAAGGTCGTATGGAGATGTTGCGTGTGCCAGCAGCAGGTTACGATATTGAGGGACTGCCCATCCGCGGTTTCCTGCGTCCGTTGTGGAAACCTGGCAATATCGGTGTCGCCATTGACTATCTGCGCAGCAAGCACATGGCTAAGAAGTTGCTCCGTCAGTTCCAGCCCCAGGTCGCTGTTGGTGTGGGAGGCTATGCCAGTAGTGCCGCTCTGGGTGCTGCCAATGCACTGGGCATTCCTACGCTGCTGCAGGAGCAGAACAGTTATGCAGGACTGGCCAATAAGACCCTTGCCAAGCATGCAGCAAAGATCTGTGTAGCCTATGAGGGTATGGAACGTTTCTTCCCAGCTGAGAAAATTATGCTGACAGGTAATCCCGTCCGTCAGCAGTTGCTCGATACTACTATCACTCGTGAAGAGGCTGCCAAGGCTTTTGGTATCGACCCCCAGAAGAATACCATCCTGCTGGTTGGTGGATCACTGGGTGCTCGCACCATCAATGAGAGCGTGTTGCAGCATCTGGACCTCGTCAAACAGTTTAGTGACATACAGTTTATCTGGCAGACAGGTAGTTATTATAGCAATGAGATTGCCGAGCGACTGAAAGATATTAAACCAGACAATCTGCTGGTCACTGATTTCATCGCTGATATGGGTGCTGCCTATAAGGTTGCTGACCTTGTTATCAGTCGTGCCGGAGCAGGTAGCATCAGCGAGTTCTGTCTGTTGGGTGTACCTGTTATCTTGGTACCCTCGCCCAATGTCGCTGAAGACCACCAGACCAAGAATGCAATGGCCCTTGTCAATAAGCAGGCCGCCCTCTATGTCAAGGACCGCGAGGCCGACAAGTTGCTGTTGCCTATGGCTGTTGACACCGTCACGAATGCCGCCCAACTGAAGAGCCTTCGTGAGAACATCCTGAAGCTCGCATTGCCTGACTCCGCAGACATCATTGCCAAGGAAGTCATTAAACTGGCGAATCGCTAAATGATAATTGAATAATGATAAATGATAACTGATCAATGGAACTGAAAGATATCAAAGCAGTATATTTCGTTGGAGCCGGTGGCATCGGCATGAGTGCCATCGCCCGTTATTTCATCAAGCGTGGCCTGGTTGTTGCCGGCTACGACAAGACCCCCAGCACGCTGACTCGTCAACTGGAGAAAGAAGGCATGCTCATCCACTATGAGGAGAATGTCGACGAGATACCACATACTTGTCGTCAGAAGGAGAATTGTCTCGTCATCTATACACCAGCCATCCCTGCCGACCACAAGGAACTCGTCTTCTTCCGTGAGAATGGCTTCGAGATACAGAAGCGTGCACAGGTGTTGGGTACCCTGACTCGTCAGCACAAGGGACTGTGTGTTGCTGGTACCCACGGCAAGACGACGACATCGACAATGTGTGCCCACATCATGCACCAGAGCCACCTGGACTGCAACGCTTTCCTTGGTGGCATCTCCAAGAACTACGGCACGAACTATATCCTCTCCGACTCAGACTATGTGGTTATCGAGGCTGATGAGTTCGACCGCTCGTTCCATTGGCTGTCACCCTTTATGACAGTTATCACCTCGACAGACCCTGACCATCTGGATATCTATGGTACCAAGGAGGCTTACCTGGAGAGTTTCCGTCACTATACAGAACTCATTCAGCCTGAGGGTGCCCTGATTATCCATCGTGGACTGGAGATGAAGGAGAATCTGCCCGCTGGCGTACGTCGTTACGACTATGCCCTGACTGAGGGTGACTTCCACGCAGAGAATATCCGTATTGAAAACGGAGAGATTACCTTCGACTTCGTCTCGCCCATCGAATCGGTAAAGGATATCGAACTGGGACAGCCCGTTCCCATCAATATTGAGAATGGTATTGCTGCGATGGCGATGGCTCAGTTGGCAGGATGTACTGCCGAGGAACTGCGTATCGGTATGATGACCTACAGCGGTGTGGAGCGTCGCTTCGATTACAAGATCAAGACCGACAAGCTTGTGTTCCTCAGTGACTATGCCCACCATCCGAAGGAGATTCTGCAGAGTGCCCGTAGCATCCGTGAGTTGTACAAGAACCGTAAGATTACGGCTATCTTCCAACCACATCTGTATACTCGTACGCGCGACTTCTATCACGACTTCGCTGATGCGCTGAGTCTGCTCGATGAGGTCATCCTCACCGAGATCTATCCTGCTCGCGAGGCTCCCATTCCTGGCGTGACCTCCGAGCTCATCTACGACAACCTGCGTCCTGGCATCGAGAAGCAAATCATCCAGAAAGATCAGGTCACTGCGTTTGTTAAAGAGCATGATTTCGAAGTACTCATCGTCCTGGGTGCCGGTGACCTCGATAATCAGGTTCCTGAGCTGACAAGAATCCTTAAAGACAAATATTCACTGTGACAATCAACTGGAAAAATATCGCTCTTGTACTGGCCGACATCGCTTTGGCTGTCTACCTCGTACTGGCCATCACGGCATTTAACTGTCCTGATGAGTCGGGTAATGTTTGTCGTGAGGTGAATATCCATGTCGAGGATGGTTCTGTGAAGGGTTTCCTGGACCAGGAAGAAATCAAGACGCTGCTGCAACGCGCCCGTTGCTATCCTATTGGTGACCAGATGAGCAATGTTGACGTGCGTGTCATTGAAGAGCAACTGCAGAAGAATCCGTTCGTCAAGGACGCACAGTGCTATAAGACGCAGACGGGCCACGTCAATATCACTGTTGACCAGCGCCTGCCCGTCATCCGTGTCATGGCAGACAATGGTGACGACTACTATGTCGACGAGCATGGTAACATCATGCCGAACACGCATTTTGCCAGCAACCTGGTTGTTGCCACAGGAGCCATTCAACAGAAATACGCCCAAAAGGTGTTGAAAGATATCGGCTGCTACCTGCTGAACACTCCCCTTTGGGGCAATCAGGTGGAGCAGCTCAATGTGTTGGCCGACGGTTCTATCGAGATGGTGCCACGTGTGGGTGACCATATCGTCTACCTCGGCAGTCCCTCTAACCTTGAACGCAAGCTGACGCGTCTGGAGAAGTTCTATAAATACGGACTCTCCAAGGCTGGCTGGAACAAGTACTCCTATATTAATGTCGAGTTCGACAATCAGATTATTTGCAAGAAAAGATAAATAAACAAACAATATATATTAGAGATGCCAAAGGATTTTATTGTAGCAATCGAGCTGGGGTCATCCAAGATGACCGGTATCGCGGGTAAGAAGAACCTCGACGGCAGCATTCAGGTGCTGGCCTGTGTCAAGGAAGACTCTTCGTCGTTTATCCGCAAGGGTGTGGTTTACAACATCGACAAGACTGCCCAGAGTCTGACGTCTATCGTCAGTCGTCTGGAGAAACAACTGAAGACGACCATCACACAGGTTTATGTGGGTGTGGCTGGTCAGTCTATCCGCTCTGTCCACAACGTCATCGGCAAGGATCTTCCTGACGATACTGTTGTTACGCAAGACATGGTTATTGAACTGATGGATGCCAACCGCAACGTTAATTATCCTGACCAGGAGATTCTCGATGCTGCCGTTCAGGAGTACAAGGTCGATGCTCAGTATCAGCTTGACCCTGTGGGCATTCAGTGCAGTCGCATTGAGGGTAACTTCCTGAACATCCTCCAGCGCAAGAGCTTCTACAAGAACCTCAACAAGTGCTTTGAGAATGCAGGCATCAATGTTGCAGAGATGTACCTCGCTCCCTTGGCACTTGCCGACAGCGTGCTGACAGAGGCTGAGCGTCGCTCTGGTTGCGCCCTTGTTGACTTGGGTGCTGATACGACGACCGTCAGCGTCTATTCGAAGAACATCCTGCGTCATCTGGCAGTCATTCCTCTGGGCTTCAACAACATCGTCAAGGACATCGCCTCACTCCAGATGGAGGAGCGTGCTGCCGAACAGATGATGATCAAGTATGGCAGTGCCTATACCGAGAACAACGACATCGATAACAACATGAAGTACTCTATCGATGCAGACCGTCAGGTGGAGTGCCGCAAGTTCATTGAGATTGTTGAAGGTCGTCTGGAGGAGATTATCGCCAACGTGTGGTGCCAGGTTCCTGAGGACTACTGCGACAAACTCCTGGGAGGTATCATCCTCACAGGTGGTGGTTCAAACATGAAGGAAATCGAGAAGGCCTTCCAGAACTATACCCATATCGACAAGATCCGTATCGCTAAGTTTGTTACACAGACCATCACGTCGCAGATTAGTGAGGTGACGGCTCGTGACGGACGCATGAACACCGTTCTGGGTCTGTTGGCTAAGGGTGATATCAACTGCGCTGGTGGCGAGTACGACCCCAATGGTGACCTCTTTGCAACACAGCGCCAAGGTGCTGTCGATACCCCCGAACAGCGTCGTGCCCGTACGGCCACAGAGACGCCTGCAGGTGTGGTACGTACCGCTGAAGAGAAGCGTCTGGCCGAAGAGGAAGCGCGCCTCAAGAAGGAGGAAGAGGAGCGTATCGCTCGCGAGGAGGCTGAACGCAAGGCCCGTGAGGAGGCTGAGGAGCGCCGTCGCAACAGCACCTGGAATAAGTTCGGACGCTGGCTGAAGAAGGCTGCCACCGAAATCGTGAAGGAAGAAGAATAAGCGGGCTTCGCCCTAATTGATAATTGATAAATGATAATTGATAATTGAAATAATATGGACAACAACATATTGCTCGACTTCGGTGAACCCGAAAAGGAGAACAGCATCATCAAGGTGATTGGTGTTGGTGGCGGTGGCGGCAATGCTGTCAACCACATGTATCGCGAAGGTATTCACGATGTTACCTTCGTACTCTGTAACACTGACAATCAGGCACTCAACGACTCACCTGTCCCTGTTCATCTGCAGTTGGGCAAGGAAGGTCTTGGTGCCGGCAACCGTCCTGAGAAAGCCCGCGCTGCCGCTGAGGAGAGCGCAGAGGACATCAAGAACGTACTGAACGACGGTACACGCATGGCATTTATCACTGCCGGTATGGGCGGTGGTACTGGTACAGGTGCTGCACCCGTTATTGCACGTATCTCAAAAGAATTGGGTATTCTAACCGTTGGTATTGTAACGATACCTTTCCGCTTTGAGGGCGATCGCAAGATAGACCAGGCACTGGATGGTGTAGAGGAGATGTCAAAGCACGTTGATGCGTTGCTGGTTATTAACAACGAACGCCTGCGTGAGATCTATCCCGAGCTCACCGTACTCGATGCCTTTGGCAAAGCTGACGATACCTTGAGTGTTGCTGCCAAGTCTATCGCCGAAATCATTACTGTTCACGGTCTCATCAACCTCGACTTCAACGATGTAAAAACTGTCTTGAAGGATGGTGGCGTAGCTATTATGTCAACAGGTTATGGAGAAGGTGAAGGTCGTGTAAAGAAAGCTATCGACGATGCACTTAACTCTCCGCTGCTGAACGAAAACGACGTATTCAACTCCAAGAAGATACTGCTCTCAATTTCCTTTGCCGGCAATAAGGACGGCACGGGTTCCCTCATGATGGAAGAGATGAATGACATCAAC
>JAEEGH010001677.1_pt1 | contig 62694 bp, 54 predicted proteins | sample 9134181 | NCBI WGS metagenome assembly JAEEGH01 (sample SAMN16246544, study PRJNA631951) | gut metagenome | biome: gut microbiome; feature: rumen; material: DP-attached | host: Bos | place: Iran: Karaj | collected 2018-10
CACATCTCAAAAACCTTGACGATTACTGGCCGAAGTTGCAGCTAATTGCTGCAGAGCAGCGGAAGCTATTCGTCGCGTAAAACCACTCGATGCCTAAAGGAATTTACACACAAAAAAGGACTTGACCCACCCGCCTGGCAAGGGATGGTACTAGGCTTCCGCTTTCGCGGGTTTCGTACCACGCAACTGTAAAACCATGGTATCAAGTTTCAGAAAAGCCAGCGTTAGTACCATGCATCTGGCAAGGGATGGTACTAAGCTTCTGTTTTTGCAGTTTTCGTACCATGAGTCTGCAGAAATATGGTACTACATTTCAGAACAACCCGGCTTCGTACCACGTTCCTGATATTTCGTGGTACCATTCAGCGGATTACTATCGGCACAGTTCCAATCTTTTCGGAGGCAGCATGAAGACGGTCGATCAAATCATAACCGACATTCAGATTCCCGAGGCATTGAGCCTGCTTTTAGGGAAATCCTCAAACCTTTTGGAATCTCCTTGCGACAAAGAGACCGGTGAAACCCCTTTTAGCGAACCCGCAAGGATGCCACGCAGGCCTCTCTTTTTTGATATCGAGACCACCGGGCTTCGCTCCCTCTCCTGCTACATCTATCTGATTGGCTGTCTGACGGAAACCGGCGACGGTCTCCGCTTCCGCCAATGGTTTGCGGAGAATGCTGACGAAGAACCGGAAATCATCAGGCTCTTTTGCGAAGCCATCGAGCAGGATACAGTACTTGTACATTATAACGGGAACACATTTGACATCCCGTTTCTGCAGGAAAGAATCCGGCTTCATAAGATGCCTTTGTCGGTTCCGAAGAAGGAAGAAACGCTCGACTTATTCCGGCATCTCTCTCGCGCGCAAAAGCTGTTTGGGCTGATAAACCGCAAGCAGCCCACGCTCGAGAAGGTTGTCGGATACGACCGCACCGACCCCTATGACGGCGGCACGCTTGTCGCCTTTTATTCCGAATATGTCGGCCGGTGCCGTTTTGACAAGGCGCGTTCCGAAGAATTGCTTGCGGCACTGTTGCTTCATAACCGGGATGACATTCTAGGGCTCAGTCAGTTGCCTGCCCTGCTTCCGTATTGCTGTTTTGCGGATCTTCCCTTTGAAGATGCAGGGCAAGCTACGGATGAAGGCACCGTCACATTTACGGCAGCGCTTCCGTTTGCGCTTCCGAAACCGTTTCGAAAGATTCTTCCGCTTCCGGAGATTCCGGCATCCTGTCGGATTCACAAGACCGAAGCGGGCGGTCAAGCTCCCGTCGGATCAGGTACCGACAGCGGGCAGATTATTTCCGTTTCGCCGGATGCCGACAGTGGGCAGATTGTTTCCGTTTCACCGGATGTTGCCCCCGACAACCTATACGCCGACCTGCTGTTATCAGGACGGACAGTTCGGCTTCAGGTTCCGGTTTACAAAATGGCACCTTACTATTTCTTTGAGGATTATAAGAACTATTATTATCTGCCCGTCGAGGACAAAGCGATTCACAAGAGCCTTGCAACATTTGTCGCGAAGGAGTTTCGAAAACCCGCAACTCGCGAGACGGCAAGGCAGCAAAAAAGCGGCAGTTTCCTGCCGCAGGTTACCGAGCAGATCGGGCCGCCGTTCCGGTTCCGTCACGCGGATGAATTATGCTTTTTTGAGCAGTGCGACCTTGATGCGCAGAACATCCGGGATTACATCCTGAACTGGTTCCGCTTTCTGACCGCACAATGACAGCTTCGTGCCGGGTAATAACAATTCCGTGCCGGGCAATAACAATTCAAAAATGCAAAAAGAAGGGCCGGTGCCCTTCTTTTTTTATACCTTACAGTGCCGCAAAAATATCCATGTTGCGGATGTTTCCGTCGGCGATATGGTCGTTGACGGAAAATGCGTGCTTCTGCAAATCGGCGCAAACCGCATCCGTGAGGTTCTGGTCCTGCAATTCGCATATGATTCTAGCCGCGATATCTTCCACAAGCTCAAGTTTTGAAGGCGCGACAGACGGATCATTTCCGGATGAGATCAGCCGATACAGGCGGTCTGAAAGCTCCGAAAGTACCGGCAACTCCGAAAGTGCCCGGTAAGACCACTTATAATACGGCATATAAGCACCGTTTACCAAAAATGCCGCATGCCTTGCCTGCTTCTCAAACTCAATCAGGCACAGCTGTGCACCGCGCTCGTCTCCGCGGTCCACAAGCCTTTTATAATTGTATTGTCCGGTCTGCGCCATCATCAAAAGACAGGCCGCCAGCTTCTTAAACCGGATCGGTTCCGGCATTCTGCCAAGTCTCTCGCGAAGCGTCGTAAACGCACCGTCACCGTCATGAAACAGTTTTCCGTTGCACACCTCAAGAAGCGACTGCTCCGGAATCGAGAACCAGTCCCGAACGGTCAGATTTCCGTCCGGTCGCCCGATTGTCTTCATCAAAAACTCCGACAGACGCACAACACCGTGGCGAGGTCCTCCCGCCGGGTTGAGACCGCTTCGGCCGTATCCTTCAAACTCCTTCGGAAGCCTGCCGTAAGCACGCTCCAGTAGAAATTCCGTGCGCCGGTCGACAATATCCTCGCCGGGCAGAAAGGTTGTGAATCCGGGCTCAAAATCGTGATCCTGCGAGACGTCGTCATCAAAGCCCATGCACTCCGAGCCCTGCCCGACAAGCCCCACGGCAAGATGCGGCAAAGCCTCCGGAAAATGTTCCGCAAGCATCTCTTTTCCACACGCCTCATAAAACCTTTCAGCCAGTTCCAGTCCTTTCATAAAATCCCCCGAATCTCATTCTCTAAAACCACCTGTAATCCCCCGAATCCTATTCTCTAAAACCGCCTGCAACCCTCTCAAGATGCCGGCCGCGAAAATCACCCTGGCGCGGCACCGAGCCGCTCATAAATCTCCTCCGCGCGTTTCTGCAGCTCATTTCCTGCCATAAACCATCCGTAGTACTCAAAGGTCGGCGCACATTTTTCATAGACAAATGCCAGGTAGCCCTCCTCGGTAACCGGTGCGGCTGCCATCAGCTTCTTCCACGCTTCCGTGAGACAGTGTTCAATATCCGTCTCCGCCTTTTCGCGCCCGTCCCGCGCCTCATACATAGCTGTCATGTTCAGGTATGTGATGGCTTCCTCGGCCTCGTTCCCGGGCTTCTTTGCAAGGATGCCCAGAGCCTTTTCGCAAAGATCCAATGCCTCGTCAAGCCTTCCGGTATCCGACAGAGCCGAACTCATGTTGTTATAAAGGCCGGCAAGTCGCTTGTCATCCGGTTTCAGCAGTTCTTCATAAACGAACGCCGCCTCTTCAAAGAACGGGAGTCCCTCCTCGCTCATCTCAAAAGCCTTATACACGGTCCCCGCATTCAAAAGCGCCGTTGCGCCTTCAATGCTCATGCGACGGCCGGTGCGGTCAAGATGGCGTAGCATTTTCCTCACGGCCGAAAGCGCGTCATCCTTGCGGCCGAGTTTGCGGTAAAGTCCCATCTGCTCATTGACCGCAAGATAGTAAACCTTATCGTCGCCTGACCTCTCGCCTTCTGCCTCCCAATAGCGAAGAAGCTTCTCCGCCTCCGCGTATTCTTTGCGGGCGAACAAGCCGTCTAACTTACTGAGAATTCTCGTGATATCGGCGCTCATAAAACCTCCCGGATTCCGGCTGATGTCATACCAGCAGATCAAGCATTTCCTGCGGATTCTCCGCGGCTTTTACCTTATCCATCGCCCTGATAATCAATCCGTTCTCATCAATCAGGTAGGTCGTTCGGACAACGCCCATCGAAGTTTTGCCGTAATTGTTTTTTTCCTTCCACACGTCATAGGCTTTGATAACCGTAAGATCCGTGTCCGAAAGAAGCGTAAACGGAAGGCCGTACCGGTCTTCGAATTTCTTGTGCGAAGCGACCGAATCCCGGCTCACACCGAGAACGACTGCTCCTTTTTCACGAAAATGCGGATAGCGCTCGGCAAAGCCGCAGGCCTGCTTTGTGCAGCCCGAAGTATTATCCTTCGGATAAAAGTATAAAACCACCTTCTGACCTTTGTACTCAGACAGCGAGTGCATCTCCCCGTTCTGATCCGGCAATGTAAAATCCGGTGCCTCAATTCCTACTGACAGCATTCTGCCACCTCCCTGTTCTGTCATCCCAAGCCGTTAATCCGTCAACGGCAGTTCCTTCTCCTGATTACTGTTGCGGCACACCTGCCGGTATGATAATCTCGGAATACTCGAACACTTCCCTGGATAGAATTCTTCCGTTTTCGGGATCTTTTCTGTCGATTTCGGTCAGGTTCCCGTATCGGTCATACAGGTAGGAATAGGTTTCATCGTCCGATTCTTTGCTGAATATGATTCTCCCCTGTACGTCATATTCCGCCGACGCGCGTACTTCTTCGGAAGAATCGGAATCATATTTTCTGACAATCTGAATGACCCTTCCCAGATTATCCTTCACAAAATACTCAGAGTAATCATCTTCCACACTCGTGCAGGAAAATGTGATCGTCGTATAGTCCGTAAGATCAACTAACGAAGGCAGCGGGTATCGGATTTCATATATGTCCTCCACCTTCTTTACTTTTCCGTCCTCATCGTACCAGGTTTTAGTCTTGTACCCGTCCTCAGACCATGACAATTTCCAAGATGACTGGAATGCGCCGTCCCCGGAAAGTTCGATCTGCGACACCTGCTTTCCCCCTGAAAACACACACTTGCGAATGAGTTCACACTCGCCTGACTCTCTATTGTAGTACCATTCGGTAGAGGCAATCATCTCCGGATTCTTTTCATCATATTCCACTTTTGTTTCATACTTCAGGTGGTCCTTACCGTCAGAGTTTCCCATCCCCACGAAATTCCAGCCGACTATTCTTCTTTGGCTGTCATAGACGAATGTATACTTTTCCTCCGGCGAAAACCACGAGTTTTCTTTCGGATATTTTGCCAATATGCTTTGCCAATAACCATCCTCATCATATTCGCAGCGAATACCCATCGAATTCTTGATATAAACTCCGTTCCTGAGTATTGTTTCTGCTCGTTCTTTCAATGGAATAGTTTCAAAATACATATAGTAGATATTATCCTCTGCAGGAATATCACCGTTTTCCAGACTCCATATGGTTATCTTTCTTCCGGACTTATCTTTAGACCATTCCCAATACACATACAGGTCATCGGGAGAACCATCGTCTTCAGAATAACTCTGCTTGCACTTTTTAATCCGGCCGGCTTCATCATATTCATACGAACAGGTTGATTCAATCTCCTCATTCCCGTTGTAATAGGTTTCCCCGGTCACTTTCCAAACCTTCTGATATCCTTCCGGAACCACGGCAACCGTGGGTGTGACTTCCCCATTCTTCGTCCTGTTCCTGCCGGAAAATGTGTGCACGAGGAGCACCCCCTCTGCAATGATGGCAATCGCACAGACGGCAATCAGCGCAAGAATGAAATGCTTGCGCTTAAGGACCGGCTTCTTTGATTTTCCCGTTTTCTCTTCCATATTTCTCCGCTAAAACCACATGGCATTTGCCATCGAAATTCTATATATCACTACAAAACCACATTCACTGTGCCGTTACCATTAACGGAATATATTCAAACGTCTCCGTGCCGTCCCACTCCCCATCACCTGTTTTAATCATCTTGGAGACAAATCCGTTTTCATCATACTGATAGGTTTGCTCTATTCCCTGATGGATCCAGCTCACAACTCTTCCTTCATCATCGTACTGCAGCCAATCCAACTGCTCCTCCGGGGCGCCTTCTGCGGCAAATCTTCTGTTAACCGCAATGACTCTGCCCTCGTCATCACACTTGAAATAATCCGAGTATTCCTCGTATGTCTTAGCGGTCAGAACAATCTTTCTGCTGTCTTCTGGACGGCCGTCCGACGGAGAGGAAAGTGGAATCTCATAACTTATGGTTTTAATCAATACTCCGTCTTCATCAAGAACATATTCCTCGTTAAATCCGTCGTTCCGAAACACCCATTGACGAGAAAAGAATACAGAATCCTGTTCCACTGACGACGTAGTTTCGTAAGCCACTCTTCCGAATTGAAAAAACCTTTGCGTTACTGTACCGTCAGGATTCTTCCATTCTGCTATAAAATTGGGGCTGTCTTCTTCATCATAAATATATTCCACGGTTTCTCTCGGAACCAGAATCTGCCCGGATCTTGTCTCACGCTCCGTATGATTCCACCCGGTAGGTCTTTTCCCGTCATCATAAGTGAAGACGTATTCGTCGTAATACTTTATCCCGTCATCATTACAATAGACCATGACTCGGGTCCAGCGCCCGTCCTCGTCCTGCTCCAGCTGGAAGTTTGAGCCCTCCCGATTATTCACGAATGTCAGAGCGGTAAATTCGTCTGTGCTTCCCGGCAGAACAACAAAGGTCACGGAACTCCACTTGTCTTCCGAGACCGATTCGTCTTTCTCCAGGTGATAACCTTCTATTCTTACGCTCCCGCTCTCATAGAAGTATCTGTAAACAACAACCCCTCCACAGCACCGCGTTCATCCATCTGCCGGGTTTCGATTTGCACCACTCTCCCGAGATTATCGTAACAGTACAGCGTTTCGGAAGTATCCCCTTCAATGTTGGTCCAGGTGTCCTTCGCAATTCTCCAAACAAGTTGCTTTCCTTCCGGCACCTCGGAGCTCTCAACCGTCGGCCTCATTTCATCCTGCTTCTTATCCTTCTTCTTTTTGGAAAATGTGACCGCCAAAAGCACGCCCTCTGCAATGACGGCAATCGCGCAGACGGCAATCAGCGCAAGAATGAAATGCTTGCGCTTAAGAACCGGCTTCTTTGATTTTTCCGTTTTCTCTTCCATATTTCTCCGCTAAAACCACATGGCATTTGCCATAAAAATAACTTGTCATCGCACCCCGCATTCAGGAAATCGGGACAACAATCTCGCTATACTCGTATTTTCTCCCTTGTTTAATCTTTCCTGTTTCCGCATCAGTCTCGTAGTCTTCGACGAGGTTCCCGTTTTCATCATATAAGAACGTGGTTACAACTCCGTCTTCCATCCGGCTGATGATTCTTCCCTGGTCATCATACTCAACCTGAACCAGGACTTCTCTCTCAATATTACTGTACCTTCTGACAACACCCGAAATTCTTCCCTGATCATCCCTTTCGATATAATCAGTATAATTATCGGGACGTGTTTCACAACTGAACGTGATGCTTTCATATCCATGAGAAAGGTTCGGAACAGGGAGGGGAATCTCGTATTCCTCAATAGTCTTCCAAATGCTCCCGTCCTCATTATAATTGTTGCAAATAAACCCGTCCTCTGAGTAGGTCCAGTCACTCGTCACATGGAATTCGCCGTTTTCGGAAACATCCCCCTCTATCACCTTCCGGCCGTTTTCAAAAATCCGTTTGATTGTCTTTTCATCCGACGAAGAATAGTATTCAGTGATTCTGCTCGAATTCCCCTCATCAAACTCAAGCCTTATATCAACTTTGATTTTCTTCTGTGAACCGTCGGCCTCCTGGCCCCATTCCGTATAACCGGTTAATTTCCTCTGACTGTCATAGGAAAATGTGTATTCCTCCACAGGAGAGAACGCATAACCTCCAGCCGGATACATGGCAGTCACACTTTTCCAATAGCCTTCCTCATCATACTCCAGGCTTATTCCTTTGCTGTTTCTCACATACATCCAGGAAGCCCCACTCACTCCCCCCGGCCCGGGAATGATTTCAAATGCAATGAAATAGATATTCCCGTCTGTACGGGGTGTTCCCTTTTCCAACTCCCAGGCAGTAACCTTTCGGCCGCTTTTCTCATATTTCCATTCGATATAATCCTCAGTTCCGTCCTCATAAGAGGATTTCATCGTTTTCAGTCTGCCAAGCTCATCATATTCAAAAACCGTTTCCGCTTTATTTTCCGTACGCGAGCCATATAAAACCTCTTTGGTCACTTTCCAGACCTTCTGATACCCGTCCGGCACTTCAATTACAACCGAATCCTGCTTGCCGTTCTTTTGGTTGTCTCCGTTCTTGTCCTTCTTCCCGAATGTCTTCGCCAAAAGCACGCCTTCCGCAATGACCGCAATCGCGCAGACGGCAACCAGCGCAATGACGAAATGCTTGCGCTTAAGGACAGGCTTCTTCCCTTTTTCGTTTTCTCTCTGACTCATGATATTTTCCTCCAACCGAGGTTTCCCCCGCACTTAATTGATACCTTAACTCTATCAAAAATGCGAAAAAAAGGCAACAAAAAAGACCGTCGTTAAAGACGGTCTTTCGATACATTCAATCGATTAAGCTTCCTGCGGGATAATCTCTTTCTTGTTGTAGCTTCCGCAAGCCTTGCAAACTCTGTGAGGCATCATCAATGCACCGCACTTGCTGCACTTAACGAGGTTCGGAGCGGTCATCTTCCAGTTCGCTCTTCTGCTGTCTCTTCTTGCTTTCGAATGTTTATTCTTCGGACAAATAGCACCCATGACTATTACACCTCCCTCATGTCTATTCGTTCGGACTGTCTCGTCCGAAACGCGCATAGTGAAATTATAGCGATTTGAAGGTTGTTTGTCAACAACTTTTTCAGGAATTCGGAATAATTATCTCTTTATATTTCACTTCGGTTGTTTTGACAACCTCGTCACCGTCCAACCGGGAGACCTTGATCACATTACCGTGTTCATCGTAGTCGAACCTTGTGACATCGAATCCTTTCTCCTTCAGTTCCGTGATTCTCCCCTTCTCGTCATAGGTAGCGGTATACATTGTGAGCGGGTTGGCACCCTCGGGGTACGAGATGACCCGGATCACGTTGCCGTCGGAATCGGTTTCAAAAACATCAATTGAGCCGGACTCGACAAGGTATAACCCGGAGCTCATGGTAACCGCGCTCTCAACCTCGGTATAGCTTTCCGGCATGTTGACGCTCCATTCCTTCCGTTCAGCCGTCTCACCGCTTGAATAGCTCCGGATCGTCTTCCAGGTTCCCTTTTCCAGGTATTCCCACTCGGTTTCTTCCTTTTTGACGCCGTCAATGTATTTCGTCTGCGTCTTCCGGTTTCCGTCGTATGTAAGCAGGTACTCTCCCGGCTGAACGTCCGACCGGTACGCGGCCGGCTCAACCAAATACCGGATAAGCCTTCCCTGATCGTCATACTCGAAGGTTTCGGTGCACCTGACAACTTCCTCGTCCTGGTATCCTTCGGCACGCCTCCACTCCCGGCATCCGGTCATTCTTCCCAGGTCATCAAACGTAAAATCCAAACCGGAAAGCGTGGTGACATTTCCCACGGTGCTCCGGTAAGTGATCCGCTTCCAGAAGCCTTTTTCGTCATACTCCAGGTCAAAATCAGGCTGCCTGATGGTATGCTGAATCTCGGCAGACACCTCTTTCTCGATGCCCCGGACGAAGTACGTCCATTGCTGCTCTTCGCCCGTATAGAAAACAACTTTGACACCGCTCTTTTCATATGTGATAACGCCCTTTGTGTGGGTGTTGCCATGGTCCGACTCTACGCTCACAACGCGGCCTGTCTCATCATATAAGAACGTGGTTTCGTCATTTACCACGCCTTCCAGGTAATCCGTCACTTCCACCGCTTTCCACAAAACTTTGCCCACCGGCTCGGCTTTCGCTGTCAGCGTAGGTTCCCCGGTATTCTTCGGAGACTTCTTCGTGCTCTTCTTTTTGGAAAATGTGTGGACTAACAGCACTGCTTCCGCAATGACCGCTATCGCGCAAACCGTGAGCAGCCCGATGATGAAATGTTTTCTCTTAAACCCTCTGAATTGTCTATTTTTGCCTTTCTCCTCCATCTTAACCCCTCCGACATAATATTATTTACTCTTCCGCACTCATAATGCTTACCCACTCAATGACGGCTTCCCCGATTCTTTTGCCTTCGTCACTGACCAAAATCGAATCAACATTGCCGTATTCGTCATAGTGATAACGGAACTCTCTTGTGTCGACAATGTTTTCCGGTCCTGTCAGCGTCTCGATAAGAAACGTGTTAAGCTTTCCGTCTTCACCGTAGGAATACCGGTATTGATTGTAGTAATTCCCCGAAATCACAACACTGTCCATCCCAAACGTGATCCGTTGCTGTTCGTCATGTTGTATTTTCGTTCCTCTTGTGAACTCTGTTCCGTCATACGCCTGAGTGGAGAAGAAACAAAGCTTCCGATATGGATTTCCGAAATCCGTGCGGACCAGCTCTTTGAAATCATCGAGAATCAGATAACGGTATTCCATCTTATTTCCGTCAGAATAAACTCGCGTTTCCGATTCTATGACAGAATCCCTATACTCCCGCACCGTAGAATTGCCGGAAACTTCTCGTATGGTTTCCTCCGCTTTTCGATTCCCGTCATAGGTTATCTCCGTAGTGGCGTATAATTCTTCTTTCCCTCCTTCTTCCGCCCGGTATTCATCGAATCCGCATACCTTTCGTGACTCGTTGTAAGCATACTCTTTTCGAATTCGCTTTGTTTCGCGTTCGTCTTTTTTCTCCGTTTCGGTTCTGTTGACAATGACATCATCCCGGTATTCCCATTCAACAATGTGCCGAAGCGTATAGTTGCTTCTGGAAACGGCATAATCCAAACGAATCACGCGTCCGTCTTCATCTGTGATGATCTGAACAAGTCTTTCCAGATCGGATTCATATCGGGAAACCACGGTCGTCTCACCGACGTTGTCGGTGAACGCGAATCTGTTCAGTGTTCCGTTTCTGTCCGGCACCCATGTTTCCCGCGTGATTCCGTTTTCGTCATAAATGGTTATCTCTTCTTCGTACGGCTCTTCGTCGTGGTATGTAACCCTCCTAATCTCTCTTCCCGCCTCGTCATACGTAAACTCCTCAAATACAAGGCGCGAGCTGTTGTTCCAATCCTCCTTGTATGAAACCTTTTTGACCTTTCTGACCTCTTTAAGCACCGGCAGGTCAGGTTCGCCTGTCGGTGAGATCACATTTTCCACGGGATTCTTTTTGTCCTTCTTCGAAAACGTCTTAATGAGGAGCACCGCCTCCGCAATCAGCGCCACGACACAGACCGCAATTACCGTAAGAATGAAGTGCTTCCTCTTCACTTTCGTCTCCTCCCACTGTCTTTATCTTCTTAAGCCGGAATCTCAATCCTTTAAAGCAGGGATGAAAATCCATTCGTAATTCTCTGTCAAAACAGCATGCGTACCAAGATCTTCCGTAATCAGCTGCGTCACATTTCCCATCTCATCATACGTGAAGGTATACTCTTTTACAATCTCAGAAGGACTCGTATCATCCGTATCGTCCGGCCACGAGACGTCCGCCGGATGGTGTACTCTCATCTTGCTAAACCGGCCGTTCTCGTCATATTCGCATTCTGCGTTAAGGGTTTTCTCCTGTCCGTCAACCGTATAAAACCGGACAGCCTGCCCCTGTTCATTGAAATCAATTGCCTTTACGGTTTTCTTCACTCCGTTATTATACTCCTCTCCGGAGCAGAAATATGAAAAACCGATGGATGTGAAAAAGTCCTTCGGATAATTCGCCTTCGGAATGTGATATTGATACTCGACAGAAAATCTATTCTCATACGTTAACAGATAGGATTCCGGTATTGTACCGATATTGATCCATTCCTCCGCACGTAGAATACCGTTATCATAATAACAGAATCTTTCTCCCGATCGCTCGCCGTCATGGATGTATTCATAATAACATAGCATCTCAAACTTTCCGTCTTCCAGCGCATACTCCGTATCCTTGATGATTCTGTTTTCCTCATCATAAAGGAACTCATGATAATTGTAAACTTTTTGTGCCCCGTCCGAATCATCGGATTCCGATCTTTTAATCATGCGTCCGAGCTGATCGTATTCCCAACGGATATAATAGGTAGTGCCGCTGTCTGAAACATATTTTAATGCGATTCTGTTTCCGGCCGTGTCAAACTCTTCCTCACATTCTTCCAACCCGGTTCCGTCTATATTCTGATATAACGTCCGAATGACGGTGCCGGATTGATCTAAATAGAGTCTTCTCATAAGGTAACCGTCACAATCCGGATCCCACTCCTCAGTTTTGCTTCCGTTTCGGTCATATGTCGTGACATAGGTGACTAAGACGTCCTCCCCGTCGAGTGTCCTGCTGACCGTCTCCCGCCCCTGTTTATCATATTCGTATTCTATGCAAAACTCGCCGTTTCTGCCGATGGCTTCGTTATAATGCCAACCGTATTCCTTACTGATTACATAACGGCCCTCCGGCTCGTCTTCCTGTTGCGGAACTGTCGGCGTCGGCGTTTCTGTAATAACCGGCTTCTCCGGTTTTGTTTCCGGTTTCTTCTTCGTGAAAAGATAAATCAGATATCCGGCTTCCGCAACCACAGCAAGAACTGCCACCGTGATAAATGCAAGGATAATCTTCTGATTCCTGCTTCTCTTTTTTTCTCTCTTACCCATCTTTTCTTTCTCCGTGTCAAACTTTTATTTTTTCGTTACCGGCATTTTCGTCCATTCATATTGCGTGGTTAATTCCATCCCGTGGACACCGGTCTGTGTCATCAGGATAACATTTCCGAAATCGTCATAAGTGAAGGTTCTGATGTGCGTTGATCCTGATGACAACATCCGGAGTCTCCCCTCTTCATCATATTCGGCTGTGTATAGGAAAGTCTTGTCCCCGGTTTCATGCATGGCTGTGAACCGGTTTTCGGAGTCAAATTCCAGACGGATTGAATCCTCTGTTGAATCTGCGCTTCCTGCAATGAAGATAGGATCCATCACCTCATTAAAATTGCCCGGCATCCGGAAAATCCATGTTTTCCACACCGTGATGTCTCCTTCTTTGTAATACTCTGTTTCGGTATCAAACGTCCCGGAAGCATACTGCCGCCTTTCTCTTTCGTATGTCTTTCGGCCGGACTGCATCTGAATCAGACGCTGATAGTCCTCTCCGTATTCCAATTGGTAATCTCCGACCTTGGGGTCCACAAAAGAGAGTTGAGGATTGCGCGAATAGGAATAACTCGCAATGCGGCCGGAATCATCATATTCAAACCGGAAGGTTCCCGTCACAAGGTGGGAGCCGGGCTGTTCGTCCTCCTCCCAGTCCTCGTACCCGATCATTCTTCCTTCTTCGTCAAACTGAAAATCCCTGCCGCATATGACATGGCCTTCATCCCGAAGAATCTGATAATAAGCGGACTTCCAGAAGCCCTTCTCATCGTATTCGATTTCGTATTTCCCGACAGGAATGCGGAAGAAACTTTCTCCCCTGAGAAGATCGACCCCCCGCGCTAAAAGGATTTCTTTTCTTGCGCCGTCTTCTGCTTCTGCCTTAATCCCGCTCTTCTCATAGGTGATTGTCGCAACTGTACCGATTCCGTCTGAAGGTGCACTCTCATACCGAATCATTCTTCCGTACTCATCATAACCGATTGTGTCATTCTCGCATTGTTCGCCATGATTTGTTTCGATCCGGCGGGTCAGAAGCCATAAAAACTCCTCTTCCTCAGCAGGAGCAGGATTCTCCTTCTCCTCCTCCGTTTCCGTCTTCTTTTCGGGGCTTTTCTTCTTGGTAAATGTGTGCACGAGGAGCACGACTTCCGCAATCAGCGCAATCCCGCAAACTGCCAGAAACATCCAAATAAAGTGCTTTCTTTTCACGCCTTCTCCCTCCACGCTTCTTTCTCAAAAAGCCCCGTTGCCGGAGGGCAACAGGGCTTATGTAACAGTTGTTTTGAGGCGCTTATTTGCAGAGTGCGACCGTCTCACGGCAGATGGCAAGCTCCTCGTTAGTCGGGATTACAAGAACCTTTACCTTGCTGTCGGGCGTGGAAATGATAACTTCCTCACCGCGAATCGCGTTCTTCTCATCGTCAATCTTAATGCCGAGGAAACCGAAATGCTCGCAGATGGCCTTACGAACCTTCTTGTCATTCTCGCCTACGCCTGCGGTAAATGCAATCGCATCCACGCCGTTCATCGCTGCAACATAGGCACCGACATACTTGGCAACGCGGTATACAAAACCGTTTACGGCGTTCTTGGCAAGCTCGTTGCCTTCGTTAGCGGCAGCATCGAGATCACGGAAGTCAGACGAAACACCGGACATGCCGAATACACCGGACTTCTTGTTCAGAACGTTCATAACGCCTGCAAGATCAAGCTTTTCCTTGCCTGCAATGTACTCCATGATGGCCGGATCGATATCACCGGAACGGGTACCCATGATCAGACCCTCAAGAGGGGTAAGACCCATGGAGGTATCAACGGACTTGCCGTTCTTTACGGCACTGATCGAAGCACCGTTTCCGAGATGGCATACGATAACCTTGGAGTTATTCGGATCAAGCTTTGCGATATCAATCGCACGCTTTGATACGTAGCTGTGGCTGGTGCCGTGGAAACCGTAACGGCGAACTTTGTATTTTTCATAATACTCATAAGGAATGCCGTAGAGGTATGCTTCCTTCGGCATTGTCTGATGGAATGCGGTGTCGAATACGGCTACCTCGGGAACGCCGGGCATAAGCTTCATGCAGGCATCGATTCCGATCAGGTTTGCGGGATTGTGAAGCGGTGCAAGATCGCTGCACTCCTTGATTCCCTTGATGACTTCGTCGTCAATGATAACGGACTTCGTGAACTTCTCGCCGCCGTGTACCACGCGGTGTCCGACTGCGCCGATTTCGGAGAGATCCTTAATGACGCCGTACTGCGGGTTCGTAAGGGCTGCCAATACGTTCTTGATGGCTACTTCGTGGTTCGGAAGCGGATCCTCAAGAACTACCTTCTCGCCGCCGGCGGGAGTGTGCTTTAAGCGTCCGTCGATGCCGATACGTTCGCAAAGACCTACGGCCAGAGCCTGCTCGGTCTCGGAGTCAATCAGCTGATACTTCAGGGAGCTGCTTCCGCAGTTGATAACTAATACTTTCATGTTTCCTCCTAAACTGAAACGGCAGGCGGCACATGGTCGCCCGCCGAATAAGATTCTTATGAATTACTTGCCGATCGCCTGAACGGCGGTGATGGCAACTACACCTACGATATCCTCGGCGATGCAGCCGCGGGAAAGGTCGTTGATCGGAGCTGCGATGCCCTGGGTGATAGGACCGTAAGCTTCTGCCTTTGCAAGTCTCTGAACGAGCTTGTAGCCGATGTTACCGGCATCAAGGTCAGGGAATACGAGAACATTGGCCTGTCCGGCAACGTTGCTTCCCGGAGCCTTCGAAGCGCCTACGGAAGGAACCATGGCGGCGTCAGCCTGAAGCTCGCCGTCAAGAAGGATGTCGGGACGAAGTTCCTTGGCAATTGCCGTAGCGGCAAGAACTTTGTCAACGTCGGCATGCTTTGCGCTGCCCTTCGTGGAATGGCTGAGCATGGCAACCTTAGCCTGCTTCTCAACAAGAAGCTCGAAGGACTCTGCGGAGCTGATGGCGATGGCAGCAAGCTTCTCCGGATCGGGGTTCTGCTCAAGACCGGAGTCTGCGAACAGGAACGTACCGTCTGCACCGTACTCGCAGTTCGGAACGATCATCATGAAAAATGCGGAAACAAGCTTCGTGCCGGGCTTCGTCTTGATAATCTGAAGGGACGGACGAAGGGTGTTGGCGGTAGAATGGCAGGCACCGGATACAACGCCGTCTGCAGCGCCCATCTTAACCATCATGCATGCATAATACATATAGTCGGTCGTAAGGAGCTTCTTGGCTTCCTCGGGGGTCATTCCCTTTGCCTGACGAAGCTCAACAAGCTTGTCGATATAAGCCTGAAGCTCGGGAGCGGTATGCGGATCGATTACCTTTGCGCCGGCAACATCAAGACCCTTACTGTTCTCTGCACATTCCTCGGGAGTACCGAGAACGATGATGTTCGCAATGCCTTCCTTCAGAATGATTTCAACGGCTTCCCATGTTCTTCTGTCCATGGACTCGGGCAGAACGATTGTCTTCTTGTCCTGCTTTGCTCTTTCTTTGATTCTGTCAATAAATCCCATGATTCTTGACTCCTTTCGTATCATTTCATGCCGATAGACGGTCATTTATTTCCAACTTTATACTATAGCACTTATCGACATTTCATACAAGTGATTTCTTCGAAAAGAACAGCATATTCCCCGGTAGTAAACGGTCCACTTATATGACGTATTACTTGTTTCCCGAACTGAAAATGGAGTCTCCCATCAGGAAATACTCCTTCTGCGAGGCAGCAAAGTTCTGGCTTGCCTGGGAGTTCGCGTTATACATGCGGAAATACATGTAGCTGAACCGGGAGTTACGGTCATGCTGATCGGCACCGCCGTGAAAATCATGCGCGTGACCGGAGTCATAGAGCTCACCCCAGGTCAGGTCCTTCGCGAGTATCTGTTTTGCCGCTTTGTTGGCGCTCACGATGCGCTTTTCGTACCAGCCGCCCTTGTCGTAAGTATTGTTAATCCAGTTATAGTATGCCTTCGAAAAAGCGCAGGGCGCATTTCTCGGATATGTCACGGAAAACTGGCTCGTGGCATAGATGACGTCATACATGGATTTCCCGCTTTGGTACATACGGTTCTTCACGACCTGCCCGGTACAGAGTTGGTCGATGAACCAGTCATCCGATTCGGAGAAAATCAATGCCGTCAGCAAGGCTTCCTCACTCGCATCACGCGGCACCATCGAGCTCTCTCCCGTCGTCAGATAGTCACAGAAGCAATATCCGATGCCGCCGTTATAATCGACGCGGTACCAGTTGGCTTCGTTGCATTTGCCGGTGACATGTACCTTAGCTCCGCTCTCGAGCTTACCGATAATCTTGCCGTTATTGGAATTCGGCAGGTCACGGACGTTAACCGCGGAGACCACCGTCATCGTTTTGTCCATATCGGTAAATGTGTACGTCGTCGGCGCAGTGGTTGGCGTCGCTGTCGGCTTTTGTGTCGGCGTTGCTTCTGCAGTCGGCGTGGAAGTGGGCTTTTGTGTCGGCGTTGCAACCGCCTCCGTTGTAGGCGTCGGTACTGCAGTTGGCTTGGGCGAAGGTGTCGCCGTCGGTTTCGGCGTAGGCTTCGGTGTCGGCGTCGCAGTAGGTTTAGGGGTCGGTTTGGGAGTTGCCGTCGGCTTGGACGTCGGCTTCGGCGTCGGAGTGGACGTTGCCGTCGGCTCCGGAGTCGGCGTCTCGGTCGGCTCGGGCTCCTCCGTCGGAGCAGGGGTCGGCGTCACTGTCAGTTCCGGGCTCGGCGTCGCGGTCGGTTCCTGGGTCGGGACAGATGTAGCAGTCGGCACCGACGTAGGCGTATCTGCCGTCACGAACTTCGATTCTTTTTCGACGGACGGCGTGGGATTTTCCGAAGCAACAAAAGAAGCCGGTGTTGCGGACGCAGCCCCGGCTTCATCGTTTCCTTGCCAAATGTGTGCAGCAGAATACACAGCACCGAATCCCGCTGCAATGGCAATGACAAGTAATAATTTGCTTCTGGTTCTATTCATACAAGAGACAATTCATCATTCCTTCGGAAGTTCGGAAGTGCAGTGAGGGCAACGGGTTGCCTCGATGCTGATTTCGGACTTGCAGAAAGGACAAACCTTCGTCGTAGGAGCAGCCGGAGCTTCGGGCTTCTTGGTAAGGCCCTGTGCCTTGTTGAATGCCTTTATAACGAAGAACAGGCAGAGTGCCACAAGCAGGAAGCTGATGATGGCCGTAACAAATGCGCCGTATCCGAGGCAGATATAGCCTGCAGCCTGTGCTTCTTCAAGAGTGGCAGGAAGCGGCGGAACTACGCCGTCTACAGCAGGTGCATCCTTCAATACGATGAAAGCATCGGTGAAGTTTGCCTTTCCTCCGGTAAGAACGCCGATCACAGGCATCAGAACGTTGTTAACAAGGGACGTAATGATCGCACTGAAAGAAGCGCCGATAATCATACCTACGGCAAGATCAATCATGTTACCACGCATAATGAACTTCTTGAATTCCTTAAACATAATTTAACACTTCTCCTTTCGATTCTCAGGAACGGCTCAGTCCGGTCAGACCGGTACGGACCAGCTCCAGTATTTTAAATTCCGAGAAGCCTGCGATGAAATCATCCAGTTTTGCAGGTTCTCCGGTAAGACGGAGCATCATGTTTTCAGGAGACACGTCGACAACTTTCGCATCGGTCCTCTCCGCAATCGCAAGCGCTTCCTTCCGCTTTTCCGCATCCGCGGTATCCACCTTAAGAAGCAACAGCTCGCAACAGACCGAATGCTCCGGCTCCAGTTCATGAACGGAAATGACGTCCTCTAATTTCATAAGCTGTTTGACTATCTGGCTGAGTGTTTCCTCTTCTCCGCTTGCAACAACCGTCATGCGGCTGATGCTCGGGTCTTCCGTCTCGCCTACGGAAAGGCTGGCGATATTATACCCCCGACGGGAGAAAAGCCCGGAAGTTCGGGCAAGAACTCCGGCGGTGTTCTCCACCAGAATGGACAGAACAATCTTCCTCATAGAGCCTCCTAAAAGCATACTGCATCCAACCTTTAATGTATCACATCACCCTGCGAAATTCAATATTTCCGAAGGAAAATGTGACGTTCCCCGCACAAAAAAAGAAACCCCGCTGCCTTCCATTCGGAAAGAAGCGGAGCCTCTTAACAATCGGTTTCCTTGAATTACAGCTCGATCTTACCGGTAACGTCGCCGTTAACTACATAGTAAGCAGCGTTGTCCTCGGGCTTAACATAGAGTGTGATGTCCTTGATGGCAGCCTTGTTAGAAGCGGCATAAGCCTTCTTAGCAGCCTCAAGTACGTCCTTCATGGCAACTTCCTTGCCTGCGAACTGAAGAACTACATTGGCAGCAGCTTCCTTCTTAACAGCCTTTGCAACGGTCTTCTTTGCATCGTCGGCAACCTTCTTAACAGCCTTAGCAGCCGGAGCAGCAGCCTTCTTAACAGCCTTTGCAGCAGGCTCAGCAGCCTTCTTAACGGCCTTTGCAGCAGGCTCAGCAGCCTTCTTAACGGCCTTTGCAGCAGGCTCAGCAGCCTTCTTAACAGCCTTAACTGCAGGCTCAGCAGCCTTCTCAACACTCTTCTTTACGGCAGCAGCCTTCTTAGCGGTCTCTGCTGCAGCAACCTTTACTTCCTCAGCAACCTTCTTGGTATCCATAATAGAACTCCTCCGTATGATTTTGAGCCGCATATTACGCTTGCCCGGCTCTGTCCTTTTATTTTCATACGTAATAATATACTCAAAAGCCTGTAAAAACAAGGCTTTCCGCAATTTTCTCCTTTTTGCCGAAGAACCGGTGGCTTTGGGATTCATTCTTTGCTAACTTATCCAAAAAGCCCGCGATTTTCCTGTCGTTTTTAGACTATTTGTCTATTTTTCGGAATCTCTCCGACGATTCGCCGCTGTCTTCTTTTTTCGGAAAATGAGAAAACAAACCCCTAAAGCAAGCAGGATCCCGCACGAATCAATCAGAACATCCGTCGGTTGCCCTGCCCTTCCCGGGACAAATGTCTGATGAAATTCATCAAGTGCTGCCGCCGTTACCGCTGCGGCAAAGGCCGTCAAATAAACCCATCCGCCCATTGCTCCCGTCCATGCGGAAACCGTCCACAAAAGAAGCACCGCAAGAATCGCAAACTCAGTCATGTGCGCCCCTTTTCGTACAAGAAGCGTCAGGGTCTCTTTCACATTTTCCGATACCGGTTTCTTCGTGAACAGAGAAAGAAGCCCGTTCACAACCTTCTCGGAAAGCCCCGACGACTCTTCCGAATCCTGCCCGGAAAATGCAAAGATGACCGCAAGCCATCCGATTGTCAAAACCGCCGAAACGATTCGGTTGAACCATTTTTTCATAGTGTTCGCATCCTGTCTTTACGGTCCCGAATAAAGCTCCGAAGGAACCGGGAGAGGTCTTCCTCTCCTTTTCCGACAGTCACATTATAATTCGGTTTCCGGACCCGGGCAAGCAATTCCGAAAAAAGTTCTTGACAGAGCCCCCGGGTTGGGATATATTCTTCTCAAATGCAATGACCGGGAACCAGTACGAAATCCGTATTCCCTTACAGCGAGCCGGGCGTGGTGAGAGCCGGCACCGAAGACCTTCCGAATTCCTCCCGAGAGCAGCGTGTTGAACAGCTTCGCTAAGTAGGCATCGCCGGCTGCGTCCGTTATCGCGATAGGACATGAATGTGTCTGAATGAGGGTATGCCTGGCATACTGAATTGAGGTGGTACCACGGGTGAATCGCTCGTCCTCTGTTAACGGAGGACGGGCTTTATTTTTTCCGTCCTCATGGCAAATACCATTTTATCATGGAGGTACAAATGAGACAGGAGAAAATCCACAAAATCTGGAACCGCGCCATGGAATGCATGGACCGGGCAAAACTTCGGGAGCTCCAGAATGAGCGCCTGCGCAAGACCGTAGAATTAGAGTATGCAAATGTTCCCCTTTACCGCGCACGCATGGATGCCATGGGTGTAAAGCCCGAAGACATCAAGACCGTTGATGACCTTCGCAAGCTTCCTTTTACCGAAAAGACCGACCTTCGTGACGAGTTCCCTTACGGCCTGCTTGCCGCACCGCTTAAGGATATCGTGCGGATTCAGGGCTCTTCGGGAACGACCGGCAAGCCGATTGTTACCGGCTATACACAGAATGATATCGATGTCTGGACCGAGATGGTTGCAAGATCGCTTACCGCTGCAGGCGGTGACGCAGACGATGTCATTCAGGTATGCTACGGATACGGACTTTTCACCGGCGGCCTCGGCGCACATTACGGCGCTTCCGCAATCGGCGCTACCGTCATCCCGATGTCAGCCGGCAATACGCAGCGTCAGATGATGATGATGACCGAGCTCGGCGCTACGATGCTCTGCTGTACGCCTTCCTATGCGACATACCTCGGCGAGACCTTAAAGGAAGCCGGTCTTCTTGATAAGGTTAAGCTGAAATCCGGTGTCTTCGGCGCAGAGCCCTGGACCGAGGAAATGCGTACTCACCTTGAAGAGCTCTTCGATTTCGATGCCTGCGACATTTACGGACTGACCGAAATCGGCGGCCCCGGCGTCGCTTTCGAGTGCCTTGAGAAGCACGGAATGCACGTAAACGAGGACGATGTCATTGTTGAGATCATCGATCCCGAGACAGGCGAGCCTCTTCCCGACGGACAGAAGGGCGAGTTGGTATTTACCACAATCACCAAAACCGGTATGCCGATGCTTCGTTACCGCACGCATGACATCTGCTCAATCATTTCCGAGCCCTGCGCATGCGGAAGAACGTTCCGCAGAATCAGCCGTCTCACCGGCCGTACCGACGACATGCTTGTCATCCGCGGCGTAAACGTATTTCCGAGCCAGATCGAGACCTGCCTTGTCGGCCTTGAGGGCGTTGCTCCGTTCTACTGTCTGATTGTAGACCGCGTGAATTCCACCGATAAGCTTGAGGTTCAGGTTGAGCTTGCCGACGAGATGTTCACCGATAAGGTCAGCGACATTGAGGACCTCAGAAGCACGATTGCCGAGCGCATCAAGTCCGTTGTCGGAATCGCCGCGAAGATCACGCTTGTGGCTCCTAAGTCCCTGCCTCGTTCCGAGGGCAAGGCGAAACGTGTCATCGACCGCAGAAACTTGACCAATGCTTAAATCACATATTGAGGAGGTTTACCATGTATATTCATCAAATCACCGTATTTCTTGAGAACATGAAAGGAACGCTTTCCAAACTGACCACTCTTCTTGCCGATAACAACATCGACATTCTTGCAATGTCGATCGCCGACACCTCCGGGTTCGGCCTGGTGCGTTTCATCGTGCGGGAAAAGGACAACGATCAGTGCCTCGCTCTTCTGAAGGAGAACGGCTATTCCGCCAGAAAGAATCATGTCATCTGCGCGCGCGTTCCCAACGAGCCCGGCGGACTGAACAAGATTCTCTGTCTGCTTGACGAGGCCGGAATTTCCATCGAGTATCTGTACTCCTTCAACTACAGCGAAGGAAACAACGCTTTGATCATCTTCCGTCTTTCCGACCGTGAAACCGGTCTTAAGATCTTCTCCGAGAACGGCATTTCCGTATTCTCCCAGACCGAGATCAATTCCATTCAGTAGTTTAAAATGAGAAAGGTCTTCCCCGAAAAAGGGAAGACCTTTTTTTGTTGTGTCATTTGTCACCATCGGGCTGTCCGGCCTGTCTTTTGGCCTTAAGCCGGTCGCCTGCTTTTCGAACGAGCGTAATGGCCGGTCCGAGGAACAGTGCCATCAGAATGATTCCGATGATCGGCTTTCCGCCGAACACGGTTCCGACCGCAATTGCGAAGCCGTCCCAGGCAATTCTTACGACCATCGGCGGAATCTTCGGTGCGAGCAATCTGACCTTTTCCGTCAGGATGATCGGAAGCCCGTCATAAGGCGAAACGCCCATGTCCGCATTTATGTAAATGGCGGCGCTTAGGATGAATCCGATCAGCGTCACAAGGAAGATGCTCCATCTCGGTACCGCCCGGGTAAATGCTTCCGTCGGAATGATCTTTCGAAACAGCCAGCAGAAGAAGTCCGCGTAATACCCAATCAGCACCATGTTGAATACCGTGCCGAAACCGATCAGGGAGCGTTTTAAAAGAATCACTATGGTAAGCATCACGATGTTTATGATCAGCTGCCAGTTTCCGAAGCTCATGCCGATAAAGTCGGCCACGGAACGGTTCATGAACGTCGCGGGGTCGGTTCCCAGATTGCAGAGGATCAGAAAGGACAGGAAAAATCCCATCCCGAATACAGCGAGAAAGCACAACAGCACTTCCTTTTTCTTCCAACGAAAGCTCATGGTTCTCCTTAAAAGACGGCGCCAAAAGGCGCCGCCAAAAAAAGTATTCCGAAATGTTAATTCTGCTTTGCCTTTTCCACAAGGAATTCCAAAGACAAATCATTCAGGATGCAGTAATTCAGATAATCGGCAGAATACTCTTCGATGAATGCGTCCTTATCGGTCGAATAGGCGCTTTCCATGTAGCCCCGGACTCTTTCATCGAATACCTCCGGGCTTACCGTGATGCCTTCCTTTTCGGCAACCGCTTCAAGTACCATGTACTCCTTCACGTACTTAACGGCGTTTTCATGGCACTCCGCAAGGAACGCGTCATAGCTGGAATAACCGATCTCGGTAACGAACTCCTTGACATCCTTTCCGTAGTATCCGGCATAGGACTCATAATAGGACTTCATATCGTCCTCATAAAACGCGACATCCTCGTCTAAGATCGTCTTGAAGTCGGAAATCTCGATCATCTGCTTAATGACACTGTCATAAAGACCGTCTTCGTATTCCTTCTTCTTGGTGTCTTCCATCATCTCGCGCAGCTTTTCCTTATACTCTGCCGCGCTCTTGTAGGTTCCTCTGCTGAGTCGGCGGATGTAATCGTCATCCGCTTCGTCCTTCTTGGTGCCTACATAGTGAATCGTGATGGTAAATACGACGGTCTTTCCGGCAAGATCTTTGTTACCGTAGTCTTCGGGGAAGGTCGCATCCACATCTACGGTTGTTCCGACCGTCTTGCCGATCAGTCCTTTTTCAAAATCTTCGATAAAGCCTTCGGAACCGATGGTCAGATCGAATTCCGTATCGCTGCCGCCTTCAAACGCAACACCGTCCAGCTTGCCGACATAATCGATGTTTACGGTATCGCCTTCCTTAATCTCCGTGCCGTCACGACTCTCGTCACGCACGTAGTTCGGATACTCGTTCAAGGCATCGGCAATCTGCTCCAGGAATTCCTTCTCAAGCTCCTCGTCGGTTACGCTTGCGAAGCTGTCAGGCTTCTTAAGCTTCGAATAGTCTCCGAGAACAACCTCGCCGCCGCATTCATGATACAGGTCACTGCCCTTTTTCGGCTCATAGGTCGTCGTAACGCCGGGAGATGCCTGGTTAAAGTTATTGCCTTTCTTCTTGCCGCAGGCCGTCAGGCAGGTAAGTACCAGGGCAACAATCAAAATCGGATACAGAATTCTTTTCATCGGTTTCTCCTCACAAAAACGGATAAAAAGGCACCGGAGATGGTCCGGTGCCTCAATATTCCGGAAATACAACAATTACAGACGGGCTACGCCGGTCTCTCTTGCAGCCTTGGCAACAGCCTTCGCAACAGCCTGTGCAACGGTCTTGTCAAGTGCGCTCGGGATGATGTAATCGGCGGAAAGCTTGTCGTCGGTAACGAAACCTGCGATAGCCTTTGCAGCCGCAATCTTCATCTCGTCGTTGATGTCCTTGGCACGAACATCGAGAGCGCCGCGGAAGATGCCCGGGAAAGCAAGAACGTTATTGATCTGGTTCGGGAAATCGCTGCGGCCGGTTCCGACTACTGCAGCGCCTGCTGCCTTAGCTTCATCGGGCATGATTTCGGGAGTCGGGTTAGCCATCGGGAAGAGGATCGGATCCTTCGCCATGCTCTTAACCATCTCGGGAGTTACACAACCCGGAGCGGAAACGCCGATGAATACGTCAGCGCCCTTGATAACGTCCTCAAGGCTGCCCTTGCGCATCTGCTGGTTGGTCATCTCGGCGATGATCTCCTTCTCGGCATTCAGACCTTCACGGCCCTTATAGATAGCGCCCTTACGGTCGCACATTACAACGTCCTTAAGACCCATCGAGATCAAAAGCTTGATGATGGCAATGCCGGCAGCGCCTGCACCGCTCGTTACAACGCGGATCTCGTCAATCTTCTTGTTAACAACCTTCAATGCATTAAGCATTGCGGCAAGGCATACAACTGCGGTACCGTGCTGGTCGTCATGGAAAATCGGGATGTCGCAGCACTCCTTCAGCTTTCTCTCAATCTCGAAACAGCGGGGAGCGGAAATATCTTCAAGGTTTACGCCGCCGAAAGAACCTGCAAGAAGCTTAACGGTATTTACGATATCATCAACTTCCTTGCTGCGGATGCAAAGCGGAATCGCATCTACATCGCCGAAAGCCTTAAACAATGCGCACTTGCCTTCCATAACAGGCATGCCGGCTTCAGGACCGATATCGCCGAGACCGAGTACTGCGGTACCGTCGGTAACAACGGCAACCAGGTTGGAACGACGGGTCAGATCGTAGCTGAGATCGACGTTCTTCTGGATTTCAAGGCAGGGCTGTGCAACACCGGGGGTGTAAGCAAGAGAAAGGTCTTCCTTCGTCTCCAGGGGAGCACGAACGATCATCTCAATCTTTCCTTTCCACTCATAATGCTTCTTCAGGGATTCTTCTGCGTAATTCATAATTATATTCCTTTCTTTCTAAGCAAGCACCTTGCTTTAATGTACTTTTTCTTTGTGAACGTTTCGTGTTCAAATCATGTTTTCGGGATGAAATACACGGTCAAATTCTTCTTCGCTTAAGAAGCCGAGCGCTACGCACGCCTCCTTTAAGGAGATGTTCTCCGCATAGGCCTTCTTGGCTGTTTTTGCGGCATTCTCATATCCGATGTACGGATTGAGCGCCGTTACAAGCATCAGCGAATTGTAAAGATTGTCATGCATCTTTTCACGGTTCGCGGTAATGCCGCTCGCGCAGTTGTCGGTAAATGAGACGATTGCCTCCGAAAGCAGTCTCACGGACTGTAAGAAGTTATAGGCAATGACCGGCATGAACACATTCAGCTCGAAGTTGCCCTGGCTCGCTGCCATGCCGATTGCGGTGTCGTTTCCGATGACCTGAACAGCCACCATCGTAACGGCCTCGCACTGCGTCGGATTAACCTTACCCGGCATGATTGAGGAACCGGGTTCGTTCGCGGGAATCGCAATCTCACCGAGTCCGTCGCGCGGTCCGCTCGCAAGCCAGCGGACATCGTTTGCAATCTTCATCATGTCGGCCGCAAGCGCCTTAACGGCTCCGTGCACGGCCACGATTTCGTCCTTCGAGGTGAGCGCATGAAATTTGTTCTCGGCAGTTACATATTCAGTTCCGGAAATCCTGCTGACCTCAAGAGCAACCGCTTCGGCAAAGCCCTTCGGCGCATTGAGTCCCGTTCCGACTGCCGTTCCGCCGAGCGCCAGTGTTTTAAGCGAAGGCAGGAGCAGTTCAATCATCGAGCGGTCACGTTCAAGGCTCGATCTCCAACCGCTGATCTCCTGGGAAAATGCGATCGGGACGGCATCCTGCAGATGCGTCCGTCCGCTCTTCACAATCCCTTCGTTCTCCTTTTCGAGACGGAGGAATACGGAAACCAGCTTGTCAATCGCCGGGAACAGCTTCGTTTCGATTGCGGTTACAGCCGCGATATGCATCGCCGTCGGGAACGTATCGTTGCTCGACTGCGACATATTGACATCGTCGTTCGGGTGAAGAAGCTTCTTCCCCGCGAGCTCGTTTCCGCGGTTCGCGATTACTTCGTTCACGTTCATATTGGACTGCGTGCCGCTTCCGGTCTGCCATACGACAAGCGGAAAATGTGAATCGAGCTTTCCGGCGAGGATTTCGTCGCACACCTTCGCTACGGCGTCACATTTGTCAGCGGTCATGCGCGCGGGCTGAAGCGACTGATTGGCCATGGCCGCAGCCTTCTTCAGTACCGCAAAAGCCCGGATTATCTCGGCAGGCATTGTTTCAATCCCCGCTCCGATCAGGAAGTTTCTGCGGCTCCGCTCTGTCTGGGCACCCCAGTAGCAATCCGCCGGAACCTGCATCTCTCCCATGGAATCATGTTCAATTCTGTAATCCATAGCATTCCCTTATTCGCTAGAAATAGAAAGGAGGCGGCTGTGCCGTCTCCTCGCTGAAGTACGGGAGGCACAGCCGGCGCCTCCCTCATATCCTGTTCAAGATTAAGCGAGATCGATGTTGCGGATAACTTCTTTCAGGTTGTCCGCGCTCTTACGAAGCAGCGCAATCTCCTCGTCATTGAGCGGTGTCTCAACATTGCCGACGATACCGTTCTTGCCGACGATGGCAAGAGTCGAAAGGCATACATCGTCGATGCCGTACTCACCGTGCATCATGGTGGAAACCGTCATGGTCGTATCCATGCCGGAGATAATCGTCTTAACGATAAATGCTACGGAAACCGCAATTGCGTAATAGGTTGCACCCTTGCGACTGATTACGATTCCGCCGGACTTCTTAACAAAATCCTCAACTTCTTCGCGGTTAAGCTTCGGGAAGCCCTTCACGGAGTTGTGGATGCGCTCCTTATATTGGTCAATCGGAACGTTGCTGATGTTGGCCAAAGACCAGGTAACGAACGAAGAATCGCCGTGCTCACCGAATACATATGCATGTACGTTGCTCTGGCTGATATCGTAAATCTCGGAAAGTCTTGCGCGAAGACGGGAGGTATCGAGAATGGTACCGGAACCGATGATCTGGTTCTCCGGGATGCCGGAAAACTTGTGGAAAGCGTAAGTCATGATGTCAACCGGGTTGCTTACGATGATGTATACGGCCTTAGGCGCATACTTCGTAATCTTGGAAGCAATGTCCTTCATGATGTTGACATTGGTCTGAGCAAGTTCCAGTCTGGACTGTCCGGCTCTTCTCGGGATACCCGAAGTAATGATAACGATGTCAGAATCCGCTGCATCCGGATAATCTCCGGCAATGATGGACATAGAACCGAAAAACGGGCTTCCCTGAAGGATGTCCATGGCCTCGCCCTTTGCCTTTTCCTCGTTTACATCGATCAAAACGATGTCAGAAGATGTTCCGGTGGTTGCCAGCGTAAATGCGATAGTAGAACCTACGCTTCCGGCGCCGATAATAGTAACTTTCATAGTTCCTCCGATCCGATTTCTAATGCATCTTCATAGTGTGAGAGTGACTCGGGACCGATTGTATACAATCCCAGTCAAAAACAATCTTACCATATCCCCATTTTCGATGCAATCTGACAAAATGACAAAAAAACGGCTCGTTTCGAATGCCTAATTATTCATTTTCACATATTTTTCACAGGCGGGAAAAATCGTACGCCCCGAAGGGGCTTTTTCGCGAAAAATACTACCGGTAATCTTCCTCTTCTGCGCCCGCTTCGGCACTGTGTTTCACATTTTCCTCGTGTGCCTTTTCACGCAGTCTCCTGTCGCGGTCTTTGCGGCGTTTTCTGCGAAGAAGCTTTGCCGTCAGGACGGCGGCAACATATAACACAAGCAAAAGGGCAATTGCGCCGATGATGCAATATATCGTTTTGCGTAATTCGTCCTTGGCCTTCTGTTCGCGGGCACGGTCCTCCGCCGCAAGCCGCTCTTCCTCCTCAAGCAGTTCTTGCTGACGGCGCTGCTCTTCCGCCTCTTCGGCGGCTCTGGTCAGCTCGGCCTGTTTGGAAAGCTCCGCCTCCCTTGTCAGCTCGGCATAGTAAGCCTCTTTTTCGACCTTTTTCTCCTGCGCGGCGTAGGAAAGAAGGTTCTCGAACATGTCGCTTCCGATATTCTTGCCGACAGTGGTCCTAAAGAGCCCGAAATCGGCGCAACTGTAATCCTGATTGGCAGGATCGTTATTGTCCGAGACATAAAACCAGAGCCCCTGCTGGGAAGCATTCTTTTCATACGCCTGCTTCAGCGTATTGAGAACGGTCTTCCCTGAAAGCGCATTCTCTTTGATTCGGAGATTCATCCGAATCGCATTGTCGCCGTACAGATGGATGTAAGTCTTCGGAACATCCCAGGTCCCGTACGCGGAAACCGATTCGGGACAGTAATCCTCCCGCATCGTCTGCTGCACGGCTTCGGTCACGGCCCTGTGTAAAATGACATGGTCATAGCTTCCGTACTCACCGCCCTCGTCATGCGTAATCACGACAAGCGGTTTGAATCTGCGGATCATCTCCGCGACATCCGGGCGAAGGCTCTCTTCCGTGATGCCTTCCTTTGCGGAAGCAACCTGCACGCGTTCGGCAGGCATGTTCACCGGATAATTGCGGACGCCCATGGTCCACAGGCAATTCAGTTTTTCATGCTCCCGCATGTAATCCGACGGCTCGGGACCGGAATAATCATTCATATAGACAATCTGAACCCGCTTCTTCATAACCGCGCCGTAAAAGGCAAGCGGACCGCCGAAGTACAGTGACTCGTCGCTCGCATGCGCCGCGAACACGAGCATGTCGGCGTTTTCGCACGGGACGTTCCAAACCTGAACCGAATCGGGAAGCTTTCCCTCTCCGTATGCTGACAAATCGCACAGCGTTCCCTTTCCGTAAACGGTGACGGTCACATTTTTCACGGGCGTTTCAAAAGCAACATAATCATGCAGAAAGCCGGATTTGCATTCGATTTCTTGCCCGTCAGCCCTGAGCTTATATTCCGGAACGCTGCTTCCCCAGATGAAGTACAGGCCGGCCATATCGGTTTCGGAAGAAACGGTGAACGTATCGCCCATGCGGTACGAAAGCCCGGTACTATTGTCCCTGTCCAAAAGCGGCGCACCGTCCCGTTTGTTTCCGTCCTTTACGGTAACGGGAACAACGGAGGCAGTCTTTTCGGAGACTTCCTCTTCGGTCTGGTCTACAGCTGTAGTATAATCTAACTCTTCATAAACGTCGCGATATTCCGCGCCGGGATCGGTATTATATAGCTTCACGGTGCAGCTGACATCGCCGAGGTAACGGTCGAAGTCGTCAAACTGGTCCTCCGAGTGGTACACATACGCCGTTACGATGACCGGATTCAAAACCTCGCCGATTTCGGGACCGGCCGTGATGCGGATTGAAGCCGCAATGCCTGTCTCCGCAGAGTTCTTCAGCTCTTTCCCCTGCACGTCAAAAAGCGAGATGTTAAGGTAGGATTTAATCTCTTCGGCATCTTCGGAGGAACGGATCACCTTGCTGACGAATTCGCCGCTTCGCGTTTCCAGCTGCACGCGGTAACAAATCCGGCACTCGTCGCTTCGGGTGTATGCATTCCACAAGTCTTCGAAAACCTGCGGGAAAGTTCTTCCTTCATCCTTAATTTCCGGGGCATCACCCGCGAGGCACTCCATCCTAACGATTTCGGAGCCGGCAACCCATCGGTCGCCGAACAAATCCGAAAAGCGTCTGCGCAACTTCTCATCCGTTCTGTTTTTGTATAGCGAAATAACAGTCGGACCGATCTTCGGAGCAGGCGTCGGCGTCGGAACGACTACGGGCTCGGCAGTCGGTGTGGGCGTCGCCGCCGGCGTCATCGTCGGGGTCGGCGTCGGAGAAGGTTCGGGCTTTTTCCCGCATGCCGAAAAAGCCGTCATGATGACGACCAGAAGCAGTGCCGATACTCTCCGTTTCATAGCTTTCATTCAAAATCTCCTTCGGGCCCCGTCGCACTCCTCCCCGGAAAATGTGACGCAACCGCCGTGCAAATCATATCACATTTTCCTTTTACGCGCAAGAAAAGGCTCCGGGCAGTACCCGGAGCCTCTCGTAAATGCGAATCTATTTGCCTTCCTCTGTGGAAGCTTTATTCTTTTCAAACTTGGTTTCACATGTCTTACATACATCGGTGCATCCGTACTCGATTGCAACATCAACACAAGCCTTGCCTTCGTTCTCTTCTGCGCCGGGGATTACTTCGTACAGCTTATCGCTATGGCTGAGGTGTGAGCAGTCTTCATACAAATGATACTTCTTACCGTATTCGGAGAAGTATACCTTTCCTTCGGGAAGTACGGAGTCGGCATACTTGCCTTCCAGCTCTTTCTTCTTCTCATCAGACATCGGATCCCATTCATAAGCACAGAGGCCGCCGATAATAATTGCAATAACAGCTACAACAGCGGAAATCGTCTTCGTCTTCTTGTCCGCTTCCTTACTCATCAGGGTCAGAATCAGGAACGGGAAGAATGCTGCGATAAGTGCAATCAGACCCATGTTGTTCCAAAGCCAGAACTTAACCTTGTTCTTCTCGGAAGCAGGATCGATACGGTTGGATTTCTTCCAAAGCATCGAACCGATGATGACACAAATCAGATCCAATACAAGCAGGATTACGATTGCTGCAATATGCGGAACAAACGTTTTCTCAATCTTCTTGAAAACAACAAGAATCGCTAAAATCTCAAATGCGATAGCCAAAAGCCAAAGACATACTGCACCGATTCTCTTACCCGTTGCACTGCCCTGGGATGTGGCCTGTACTACAGTCTGGCCGCTTTCATTCGTTCTTTTCTTTCTTCCGGACTCGGAAGCGGATACCGTCTTCTTCTCAGCCATGTTAATACACTCCTTTATCACGTGATTTTGAAAAACCATGACGGAAAATCCGCCATATCGTTGTTCATGTGGATATTATATACCATATTTATTGCATTTTCAACGAAAATGAAGAGAATTTGTTGACTTTTTTTCCGTTTCGGTTGATAATGATAAGTAGTCAGTAAAATCTTACAAAGGAGACGATTTTTATGGATATTTCCGCTTTATTAGGTGGCCTGATTTCCGACAAAACCGTAAATGAAGTCAGCAGGAAATCCGGCGCGTCCAAGAAAGATGTTTCGAGTGTGTTAACAACCGCTCTTCCCCTTCTTTTGGCTTCCGGCAGCAACACGACCGCTGCACAGGTTTCCGAGGAAAGCGGCGTAAGCCAGAATACGACTTCCAATGTACTTTCCGCTGCGGCGCCTTTGCTGCTCGGCTCACTCGGAGGAGGCAATCAGCAGTCCTCGAATGCCGGCAACGCAGCACTGATCGGTGCTCTGCTCGGCAAGCTTGACCTCGGCAAACTCACTTCCGGCCTGATGGGACTCGTTTCCACCAATACTGCTAACGAAGCCAAGGACGAAAAGGAAGAAAAGCCTGCTTCCGGCAAGAAGAAACCTGCCGCAAAGAAGCCCGCTTCCGCTAAGAAACCCGCTTCGGGCAAGACCTCTTCCGCCAAGAAGCCTGCTTCGACGGCTAAGAAGCCCGCTGCAAAGAAGAAGACCTCCTCCAAGAAGGAAGAAACTGCTGCATCCTCTTCGGGAAGCCCGCTTGATGCTGTTACGGGTCTTCTCGGAAACCTTTTGAAGTAGTCGCATTTTCCATGGAATGACAAGAGCACCTCAAAGCGAGGTGCTCTTTTTTATGTAGATACGGTTTTCTCCGCTGCAGATCCGTTTTCGGGGATTTCGATTTCCGAAAGAAGGATGTCTTCCTCCTCCAGTTTCAGGTTTCCGATACGCCGTTCACAGTCAGCTGCGCCCTCCCGCATATCATCCGAAAGGCGAAGAAGCCTTGCCCCGATTTCATCCGAGTAACGCTTCAAATCCCGCACTGCGTTTCGGGCCTTAGAGGAACGTCCGGCTCCGATTGCCTTGCATTCCGCGAAGAATGTCTCAATTGCCTCGCGGAGATTCGCTTCTATGGCGGGCAGGTCCTCCGCGCCGAACGAGAGCTTTGCCTTTCTTAAGACAAATACGATGTCTTTTAAATTGTTCCGAAGCCCTTCCTCATAACGAAGAAGCCCGTTCTGGGCGCTCTGGGTAATGGCGACCGGCTGAAATCCGAGTCCGGATTCCAGAAGATTCATCAGCTTCAGAAACTGCGGAATCGGTTCCGCAAGGGCAGCCGCAGTCCGGATGGCTCCGCTGCAAATCTGTGTTGCATCTTCTATGGCTTTCTTCCGTTCTTCCGCGAGGCTGCTTTCTTCGGCAATCTCCCGGATTCTGTCCGATGCCGGGCAGGGAACGGCCTTCAGGCGGTTCAGGGTTCTTAAGTGACAGTCACTGTATTCTTCTCTTGCGTTCTTCCGCTCCCCGATGGCATCTTCGGCCTTCTCAAGCTCCCGAAGCACGCGCTCGTAATCGGCTCCGGCCTGCGTGTAAATCCGTTCGGCCTCGTCCGCCTCCTCCATCTCCTTCAGGAACTGCTTTTTGTTGAACCAGCTGTATACGGTCGAGGAACTCATCTTCTGGGACATCGTGTCCCTTTCACCTGTTTCCTTCATAAGCTTTTTCATAAGCTCGGGCTGCTTCTCCTCAAGCCCCTTCAGGTAACGTCGGCAATCCTCGCTCCTCGCTGTCAACCTGTCAAGCTCTTCGCACCGTTTCTTTAACCGAATTAATTCCGAATTGTCGAACCGCACGTCTGTGTTCCTTTCGTCACATTTTCCAATTCATTATACCCGTTCCGCCCGGAAGCCGCAAGTGTGAAAAAGCGCGCAACAGGCGGTCGAAAAAAAGCTGAAAAACCTGTTGACAAATCCTCGTTTATCGTGTATATTAATCCTTGCGTCGCGGATGACGCACCATATTGCACGAGTGGCTCAGTGGTGGAGTATCGCCTTGCCAAGGCGAGGGTCGCGGGTTCGAATCCCGTCTCGTGCTCTTTCGCAGGAATCAAATGATTCCTGCTTTTTTTGTACCCGGGTTTCTTCCGCAAAAAGAGGAAGAGCGTAATCCGCTTTCGGATTACGCTCCGCCGTCAGGTGAATCATATTGGACTTTACTCTCCCACACAAGCTGCGAATCGGATTCAAGGAACATTCCTTGTTCCTGCAACCTTGTCTGTATTGTACACGAACAATGTTACAGAATTGGTCTCCTAATCGTTAAAAGAATGTTACAGTTTATTACGAAAATATTACAGGGAGAGCCCCGACAAATTGGGGGTATGTTATTTTTGTATACAATATGATGTGCACATATGAAAATGTGCAAAAACTCCGTGAAAAATGTTACAACGGGTCGTCACTCTTCAGTCTCCGTGCCCCGGAAAGCCTTGCCATGGCACGTGCCATCGAGGCACTCGAGAGGTTATACTCGATCAGGCTCTGCTTCTGCTGCAACTGTTCTCTGGCAATTTCGAGTTCCCGCTCCGCTGCCTTGATATCGATTTCGTCCGGCCGCTCCGCGGAAAATGCCAGGATGTCGACACGGTTGTTCTCGACATTCATCATGCCGTCGCTTACGATGACATGCCGCTCTTCGCCGTCCGGCAGGCGGAAACGGATTTCGCCGTTCTCCACGACCGTTGCCATGGGCTGGTGATGCGCCATGACACCGAGGCTGCCGTCAACGCCGGGGAAGGAAAGATAGACGCACTCCCCCTCGTAAAAGATGCGGTCGCAGGCTGTGATTTTTAACGTAAATGTATTCATGGCTTGCAAGCTTTCTTACGGATTCCTTCGCCGCTTCGGCTATTGAGACTGCTCTGCCTTTTCGGCTTTCTTCTGTTCTTCCTTCTTCATGTTCTCGGCTTTCTTCTTCACGTCCTCAATCGTGCCGACGTTGAAGAATGCGGCTTCCGGATATTCGTCCATCTCACCGGAAAGAATCGCCTTGAAACCCTTCACCGTTTCCGCAAGCGGTACAAACACGCCGGGCACGCCGGTAAAGGTTTCCGCCACATGGAAAGGCTGGGAAAGGAAACGCTGCGCTTTTCTCGCGCGGTATACAAGCTGCTTATCCTCTTCCGCAAGCTCGTCCATGCCGAGAATTGCGATGATATCCTGTAATTCGTTATAACGCTGCAGCATCTCCTGCACGCGTCTTGCTACCGTGTAATGCTCTTCCCCGACAATCTCGGCCTCGAGAATCCGGGAGCCCGAAGCAAGCGGATCGACAGCGGGATAGATGCCCTGCTCCACAATCTTTCTCGAAAGCACCGTCGTGGCATCGAGATGGGAGAAGGTGGTAGCGGGGGCAGGGTCTGTCAGGTCGTCCGCAGGCACATAAACGGCCTGAACGGATGTAACGGAGCCCTTCGTCGTCGACGCAATCCGCTCCTCCAGTTCGCCGAGCTCGGTAGCGAGCGTCGGCTGATATCCTACTGCGGACGGCATGCGCCCTAAAAGTGCGGAAACCTCGGAGCCCGCCTGGACAAATCGGAAGATGTTGTCGATGAACAGCAAAACGTCACGGTTCATCTCGTCACGGAAATATTCTGCCATCGTAAGCCCGGTTTCGGCAACACGCATGCGCACGCCCGGGGACTCGTTCATCTGCCCGAATACAAGCGCCGTTTTGGCAAGAACGCCGGATTCCTTCATTTCCATCCAAAGATCGTTACCCTCACGGGAACGCTCTCCGACACCCGTGAAGATCGAATAGCCACCGTGCTCGGTCGCGATGTTTCGGATCAGCTCCTGAATCAATACGGTTTTGCCGACACCGGCGCCGCCGAACAGTCCGATTTTACCGCCCTTAGCATAAGGCGCAAGCAGGTCGATGACCTTGATTCCGGTTTCCAAAACCTCGGCAACGGGACTCTGCTCCCCGAGAGCCGGCGGTTCCTGATGGATGCACCGAAAAGGCGTATCCTCTTCGGAAGGCGCCTCACCGCCGTCAAGCGGCTGTCCGAGCGCATCAAAGACACGTCCTAAAACCTTCTCGCCTACCGGCACCCGAAGGCCTTCTCCGGTCGCAATGACGGGAAGATCGCGGCAAAGCCCTTCGCTCGGTCCGAGCGTGATGCACCTGACCAGCCCGTCCCCGATATGCTGGGCAACCTCTAAAACAAGCGTGACGCCGTCATGCTCAACCCTGAGTGCCTCCCTGATCGCGGGAAGATGTCTGTCGGCAAATGCCACGTCGATTACAGGTCCCGAGACCTGCACAATATATCCGGTTTGATTCATGCCTCTTCTGCCTTCTTCCTGTTCTTCTTGCGGCGAAGCGCTTTTGCCCCGCCGATGACCTCGGTAATTTCCTGCGTAATGGCAGCCTGCCGCATTCGGTTATACTGAACGGACAGGTCCTGCATAATCTTGTCTCCGTTATCGGTCGCCGTCTGCATGGCGAACATTCTCGCACTTTCCTCGGAAGCAAAGCTTTCCGTCAAAGCGCCGTATAAATAGCCGGTCACATAGTTCTTCGTAAGTGACCCCAAAACCTGCTCCGGCGATGGATAAATCAGATAGTCGCCGTCCTTGGCCATGTCTCCCTTTTCCTTCATCGAAGCCCGAAGGAACGAGCTTGTGCGAAGCGGAAGCAGCTGCTCCGTCACGACCTCTTCTGTCAGCGTATTCACCATTCTGGTGTAAATGATATGAATCTCATCCAGGTCCTCTTTGTCGTACATCTCAAGCAGGTACTCCATCAGCACTCTTGCCCGATATACGGAAGGATTGTAGGCCGTCGCATGGAAATCCTCGACAATATGGTCTGCCATGTCCGAGAAAGCATGTCTGCCGTATTCTCCGATGAAGAACAGCTTGAAGTCCCGGGCATCTCCGATGACTTCCCTGGCTTTCTTTAAGACGTTGATGTTATAAGCGCCCGCCATGCCTTTGTCACCGGTCACGATGAGAAAGCCTTTCTTCTTGACAGCTTCCATCATGTCCTTCGCACGGTTATCGAAATACAGGTGCCGGATTTCCGGAAAATGCAACAGAATGTCCGCAATCTGCCGTTTCAGCCCGTCAAAATACGGAGCCGTCTCGGCAAGCTTGCTTTTGGCCTTCTGCACCTTCATCGAAGAAACCATATACATGGCCTTCGTGATTTTCATCGTGTCACGGATGCTCTTTATACGGTTTTGGATTTCTCTTGTCTGCGCCATTTAAAAAACTCCTCAGCAGCCTTTTCAAGGCTCTCACGCAGGTCATCCGACATCTTTCCGGATGTCTCTAACAGATTCAAAAGGTCGCCGTGATATTGCTCCATATATTCCAGATAAGCGGTCTTGGCTTCCCGCACTTCAGACGACGGAAGCTCCGCAAACAGATGCTTGCCGGAGGCCACCAAAAGCGCAATCTGGCAAGGCACGGAAAGCGGACTTGTGAGCGGCTGCTTCAAAAGCTCCATCAGGGATTTGCCGTGCGCTAACTGTCTCTTCGTCTCGTTGTCGAGGTCCGAAGAAAACTGCGTGAACACTTCCATCTCGCGGTACTGCGCAAGGTCGATACGAATCGTGCCGGCTGCCTTCTTCATGGCCTTGGTCTGCGCCGCGCCGCCGACACGTGAAACGGAAAGCCCCACATTTACCGCGGGCCTCTGCCCCGCATGGAACAGCTCGCTCTCAAGGAAAATCTGACCGTCCGTAATCGAGATGACATTGGTCGGAATGTAAGCGGAAACGTCTCCCGCCTGGGTCTCGATGATCGGAAGCGCGGTAATGGAACCTCCGCCCAGCTCATCGGAAAGTCTTGCCGAACGCTCCAACAGTCTCGAATGCAGATAGAAGACGTCGCCCGGATAAGCCTCACGGCCGGGCGAACGCTCCAAAAGAAGCGAAATCGCACGGTACGCAACGGCATGCTTCGAAAGGTCGTCGTACACGATCAGGACGTCCTTTCCCTGCTGCATGAAGTATTCCGCAAGCGCCGTTCCGCAATACGGAGCGGCATACTGTAAAGGCGCCGGATCGGAAGCGGTCGATGCCACGATGCAGGTATAGTCCATCGCGTCGTGTTTCCGAAGCGTCTCGGTAAGTCTGGCAATCGTCGAAGCCTTCTGCCCGATGGCGACATAGATGCAGATGACATTCTTGCCTTTTTGGTTAACAATGGTATCAATGGCAATCGAAGTCTTTCCGGTCTGGCGGTCACCGATGATCAGCTCACGCTGTCCGCGGCCGATCGGGAACATCGAATCGATTGCGAGAATGCCGGTTTCAAGCGGTTTGGAGACGGGTTGACGGTCTTTGATGGTCGGTGCGGGACGCTCCATCGGAAGGAAGAATTCGGAGGTAATCTCTTCCTCTCCGTCCAAAGCATTGCCGAGCGCGTCAACGACACGGCCGAGATACCCTTCTCCTACGGAGATGCCGGCCATCTTACCGGTACGGACAACACTGCTGCCGGCTCCGATTCCGGTATCCCTGCCGAACAAAACGGCGCATACCTCATCCGCGCGGATGTCTAAGATCATGCCCTTTACGCCGCAGTCAAATACAACGATTTCACCGTATTGCACATGGTTGATTCCGCTGATGAATGCGATGCCGTCTCCGACGCGGTTAACGACGCCCGCTTCGCGCGCAAATGCCTCAAGCTTAAACTCTTCCACGTTGGCGCGAAGTCCCGAAAGCACGTCAGCCGGCTTTTTGAGGTCCTTCTCCGTGCTGCCGAGCCCTTTGCTCAGCTTTTCCTTAAACTGGGCAAGACGTCCTCTCTCACTCCAGTCATATTCTTTCGTATCGAACCGAAGAATAAAACCGCTTCCGAGCGTTGCGTCAAGCAAAACGTCGATTACGGCTTCACTGTCTCCGCTTTCCCGCATGACAAAGGTGCGAAAGCCTTCCAATTGGGCTTCGGTCGGAGGCGTTACGCAAATGAGTTTTGCCTTCATTTCGTTTCCTCCACTTTGCTCAGGAATTCGTCATACAGAGCATGGTCCACGCGGGCACCGCCGCCGTCTCCCATGTTCTTCTCGGTTGCGAGGGCAATCATGTCGGCAATCTCCTGCTCCGCATCCGCCAGAATGCGTTCCTTGCTTCTGACGGCGTCCGCAGTCGCATCCGCCTCGATCTTGCGGGCGGTCGTGCGGGCATTGCTGACAATCTTTTTGTATTCGTCATCCGCCTGTTTTCTGGCCTTCTGCAAAATCTGACGGCGCTCCTCCTCTGTGTCGGAAAGGCACTTCTCATAGCGCGCCTTCGCGGCATCGGCTTCCTGGGATTTTACGCGCAGCAAAGCAGCCTCGCGGTCAGCTTCCGCGCGGCGTGCGTCCAGAATCTTCCGGACGGGCTTAAACAGAAAATGCCACATGGCCGCCGCAAGAATCAGCAGATTGATGACGGTAAAAAGTAAGTTCCAATCAAGTTTCAGCATTACACAATCCCCTTCCGAAAAGGAATCCGGTTATTTCAGCATGATGATGATCAGGAAGGCAATAACAAAACCGTAAATAGCCGTAGCCTCGGCAAGTGCGCAGCCGAGAATCAGAGCCTTGTTGATCTTGCCGTCTGCTTCAGGCTGTCTGGCGATGGCTTCCGCAGCCTTACCGGTCGCAATGCCGATACCGATGCCGGCGCCGAGTGCGGAAAGAACGGCAATGCCCGCACCGATTGCAATAAGAGTTGTGTTCATAGGTGATACCTCCGTGATTTATTCTATTTCTTCTCGAATGTAAAGACTTGTCAGAAAGACGAATACATAAGCCTGCAGGAGCCCGTCGAACAGGTCGAAATACAGGCAGAAAACGGCGGGAAGCAAAATGTTATGGGTGATCGTTTTGATCAGCTCCATGATGACAAATGCCCCGAGCACGTTACCGAACAGTCGCATGCATAAAGAAAGCGGTCTCGTAAAGACCTCGAGAATGTTAATCGGCGTCACGACTGCAATCGGTTCGGTAAACTTGTGCAGCCATTTCCTCATTCCGAGATAGTAGATGCCGGCCGCTTCGACGAGGATGATGCTCATCAGCGCCAGCGCCGCCGTGACATTCAGGTCTTTCGTCGGAGATTTGAATCCGAAAATGCCGATGATGTTGGCAAGACCGACATATAAAAGAACCGTGATCAGATAAGGGATGAATGCCCGTCCCTTCTCTCCTACCATGCCCTCCACGAGATCGGTAAGCTTGGTCACAATCCATTCGACGAAGGCCTGGCGACGGGAAATGTTATGAAGTTTTAAGTTTCTGGTCAGCAAAAACGCACCGAGTATCATGACCGCCATAATGATCCATGTCACCACGACAGACTCCGAAACGGGGATCCCCCCGAATATCGGAATTCGGAAAACCGTCTTCACCTGCAGCTCTTCGTTAATGATTTCGGAAAGCTGATCCATCGCATGCCCTCCTTCCCGTTTTCTTCACAAAAAAGGGTGCGGAGGATCTCCGCACCCCTTACAGGTCAGTATATCACGCTTTAAGGCTAAATTCAATCCTTGAAGTACGCCACACCGCTCTCAAATACGAGCTGATTCTGGTCTCCGTTAATGTTCAGAGCGACACCGGTTCCGCGGCGTTCGGAGTGTGCCATTTTCCCGAGCACGCGGCCGTCGGGAGAGGTAATTCCTTCGATTGCCCAATAGGAGCCGTTCGGGTTGAACTGTTCGACCATCGTCGGGTTGCCTTTTTCATCAACGTACTGCGTAGCAATCTGTCCGTTCGCGAGAAGCTTACTGAGCCACTCGTCGTTGGCTACGAAACGGCCTTCGCCGTGCGAAGCGGGAATGCTGTAAACGCCGCCGAGTTCGGCCTTTTTAAGCCACGGGCTCAGGTTACTTACAACCTTCGTGTAAACGCTCTTACTGATATGACGGCCGATGTTGTTCATCGCAAGCGTCGGGCTGTCCGCGGTCTGCGGAACAATCTCGCCGTACGGCACAAGACCGAGCTTGATGAGCGCCTGGAAGCCGTTGCAGATGCCGAGCGCCAAACCGTCACGGTCCTTCAGGAGCTTGTTGACGGCGTCGCTGATCTTCGGGTTTCTGAAAGCGGTCGCGATGAATTTGCCGGAGCCGTCCGGTTCGTCACCTGCGGAGAAGCCGCCGGGGAACATCAGAATCTGCGCATCATTGATGGCCTTTACGAAATCCTCAACGGAATCGGTGATGTTCTGCGCGGTCATGTTGCGGAATACAACGGTCTGCACCTCGGCACCGGCGCGCTCGAAAGCGAGCATGGTGTCGTATTCGCAGTTCGTGCCCGGGAATACCGGAATGAATACCTTCGGCTTTGCAATGCGGTTCTTTGCGATGTAAACGGTCTTAGCGTCGTAAACCGGAGCCGGAACCTTCGCGCCTTCAATGGCATCGGCCATCGAGGAGCGGGTCGGGAATACCTTCTCGAGCGTGCCGTTATAAGCGGCAAGCGCTTCCTCAAGCGTGATTTCCATGAACTCCTCATCGCAGGCGTTGCCTGTGCAGCAGCCGGGCTTCAACTTCCAGCGGAACGTGCCGGAATCGGTAACCTTACCGACTTTTCTGTAGGAAAGGCCGGCCTCGTCAAGAAGCGCGAGGTTCTCTTCGTCGATTTCGGCAAGAATGCTTCCGTAAGCCGGGGCAAATGCCTCTTCATAGCTTACCTTTCCGCACAGACGGATGCCGAGGCCGTTACCGAATGCCATCTTGCTCATTGCCTCGGCGATACCGCATTTGCCGAGTGCGTACATCGAACGGAACACGCCCTTGCCGGACAGCTCGTGAATCTTATCATACATTGCCATGGCCTTCTCATAATCCGGAAGGTCGTAAGCGTCTCTTGCCATGTCAAATACGACAACCTTGCTTCCCGCCTGCTTGAACTCGTCGGTTACGATATCCGAGAGCTTCGCAACGTCAACGGCAAATGACACAAGGGTCGGAGGCACGTCGATATCGTTAAAGGAACCGGACATCGAGTCCTTGCCGCCGATGGACGGAAGTCCGAGCTTCACCTGTGCGTCATAAGCACCGAGCAGTGCGGCGAGAGGCTCGCCCCAACGCTTCGGGTCGTTTCCGAGACGGCGGAAATATTCCTGGAACGTGAAACGGATCTTCTTATAATCACCGCCTGCCGCAACAATCTTCGCAACGGAGCTGATGACCGCATATGCGGAACCGTGGAACGGGCTCCAGGAGGAAAGATACGGATCAAAGCCGTAGCTCATCATCGTAACGGTATCGCAGGCGCCGTCCAAAACCGGAAGCTTTGCAATCATCGTCTGCGTCGGGGTGCTTTCGTAAACACCGCCGTAAGGCATTGTCACGGTAGCCGCTCCGATAGAGGAGTCGAACATCTCGACAAGTCCCTTCTTCGAGCAGACATTCAGGTCGGAAAGCATGTTAAGCCATGCAGCCTTTCTGCCTTCCGCATCGTTACCGCCGGCAACACCGAAGCCGCCCTTCTTATCCACGCTGTGCGCCTTGTAAGCATTGTCCTTATTGAAGAAAGAGTCCTTCCTGGAGGGAGTCTGTACTACAGCTGTAGTCTCCTGATGTGCCCCGTTTGTGTCAAGGAAAGCTCTGCTGATGTTAACGATTTCCTTTCCTCTCCAGACAAGAACGAGTCTGGGCTCCTTCGTAACCTCTGCCACAACAACCGCCTCAAGGTTCTCCTCTTCGGCGAAAGCAAGCATCTTATCGGCATCCTTTTTATCCACAACGATGGCCATGCGCTCCTGGGATTCGGAAATCGCAAGCTCGGTTCCGTCAAGGCCGGCATACTTCTTCGGCACTTTGTCAAGATCCACGCGAAGGCCTGCTGCCAGCTCACCGATTGCAACGGAAACACCGCCCGCACCGAAGTCGTTACACTTCTTGATCAGATGGCTTACCTCGCCTCTTCTGAACAGTCTCTGCAGCTTACGCTCGGTCGGGGCATTACCCTTCTGCACCTCTGCGCCGCAGGTGTTGATGGACTCGGTCGTATGCTTCTTCGAGGAACCGGTTGCGCCGCCGCAGCCGTCACGTCCGGTACGGCCGCCCATCAGGATGATGACGTCACCGGGATCCGAGGTCTCACGGATCACATTTGCCCTCGGCGCAGCACCCATTACGGCACCGATTTCCATACGTTTTGCAACATAATTGGGATGATAGATTTCGTCTACAAGACCGGTTGCAAGACCGATCTGGTTACCGTAAGAACTGTAGCCCTTTGCGGCACCGGTCGTCAGCTTTCTCTGCGGAAGCTTGCCGGCAAGAGTATCCTTCAGGGAAGCGGTCGGATCGGCAGCACCGGTCACGCGCATTGCCTGGTATACATAGCCACGGCCCGAAAGCGGATCGCGGATGGCACCGCCGAGACAGGTGGCAGCGCCGCCGAAAGGCTCGATTTCGGTCGGATGGTTGTGCGTCTCATTTTTGAAAAATACGAGCCACTCCTCGGTTACCGTTCCCTCTTCCTTCTCAATCGTAACCGGAACAACGATGGAGCAGGCGTTGATCTCGTCGGAGACTTCCATATCCTGCAGCTTGCCCTCGGCACGAAGCTTCTTCATCGCAAGAAGGGCAACATCCATCAGGCAGATGAATTTGTCATTGCGGTCCTTATATAAAACGGTGCGCTCTGCCTTGTAATCCTCAAAAGCCTTACGGATCGGCTCAGCATAGTCGCCGTCCTCAATCTTCACGTCGGTAAGCTCGGTCTGGAACGTCGTATGACGGCAATGATCGGACCAATAGGTGTCTAAAACACGGATTTCGGTCATCGACGGATCGCGCTTTTCCTCGTTTTTGAAATAATCCTGAATGAACTTGAAATCGTTGAAGGTCATCGCAAGATTCAAAGAATCGTAAAGGATCTTAAGCTCTGCCTCCGGCATCGTCGTGAAGCCGTCAAAGATTGCGACATCGGCGGGAACGGCGAACTCGGTTACCAGAGTCTCCGGCTTCGTCTCGTCCGTTCTTCTCGAATCGACGGGGTTGATGCAGTAATTGACAATGCCTTCGAATTCGGCATCGGTGATTTCACCGGTCAGAACATAGGTCGTGGCGGAACGGATGATGGGCTCCTCCGTCTCCTTAAGAAGCTTTACGCACTGTTCGGCGGAGTCGGCTCTCTGGTCGAACTGTCCCGGCAGATACTCTACGGAAAACACTCTCTCCCCACCCTTAAGAGGCAGCTTTTCCTCATAAATATCGTCAATCGGCGGCTCGGAGAAAACCGTTACCAGAGCCTTCCGGTAGGTGTCATCGCTTACACCCTCCACATCATAACGGACGAACACGCGCACTTCGTTAAGGCCCGTCAGTCCGAGATAATCCTTAATCTCGCCCTTCAGTTCCTTTGCGCGGACCGCAAACGGTGCTTTCTTCTCGACATAAAGTCTTCTTACCTGACCCATCGTATATCCTCCTTTTATCCGGCAGGGCGCCGGTTTACTGCTTTTCATCCCGGCTCCGGCTCTCCGACGGGAAAAGCCTTCCGGTTTCTTTTCGTTCAGTATACCATTCCTTTATTTATAAATGAAATTAATAAAAGTCATTCCATTTATAAGATTTGCTTATGAAAAATGCTTGCCATTTTTCCGATTTTGCGGTACAATGTCCGGGAAGGTCCGGACAGGAAAATGTCCGGCAAAGGAGGACCCTTTTCATGCTGTTCAAACTTCTCGGAATAAACCCTCGGGGTTACAACTATTTCCCTGTTTATCTGGCAATCGGATCCGTCGGGTTTATTCTCACCGCTTTGCTTTTGCGTTTTTTGAAAGGTTATCTTCCCGCTGACGGCGGACGGGCATTTGCCGTAAACGGAGAAAAGTCGAAGGGCAAGCCCCGCGGCGCAGGCATCATTTTCATTCTTGTATTTGCCGTTCTCTCTGCTCTGTTCCTTCGCGTCAAGACCGAAGACCTTCTGTACCTTGCGGCAATCGTTCTCGGCATGCTGAGCGGTTTTCTCGACGATGCAAGCGAGAAGCCGTGGAACGAATACAAAAAGGGACTCCTCGATTTCGTGATTGCCATCGGCGTAACAGCCACTTATATATGGAGCAACGGTCCCGTCATCAACCTGATGCTGATCCGTGACGGCGACGGCCCGACCAGCATCGAGATCCCGGTATGGGCGTTTGCGATTCTTTCGGTCATCCTCGTCTGGGTGGCAATCAATGTCGTGAACTGCACGGACGGCGTGGATGCCTTAAGCGGCAGCCTCTGCGTCATTACGACGGGTTCCTTCCTCTTCGCCCTGCAGTTTCTCCGCCCGGCCATTACGACGGAGCGTCCGATCGGGCTTTGTGTCATTTTGATCAGCTGTCTTCTCGCTTACCTGTGGTACAACTGCCCGCCGAGCGTTTTGATGATGGGCGATGCCGGTTCCCGTGCGCTTGGCCTGTTCCTTGCGATTCTCGCGCTTCGAACCGATCCGTTCCTGTTCATCCCGTTCTGCCTGATCTTCCTTTTGGACGGCGGACTCGGACTCATCAAGGTTTCGCTGAAGCGCTTCTTAAAGATTTCGATCATGAAGAACATCCGCACGCCCCTGCATGACCACGCCCGCAAAAAGGCCGGCTGGTCGGACACGCAGACCGTGTACCGGTTCATGCTTTTACAGGTCATCATCTCGGGCTTTGTCTTCATGATAGCCTATTGGGTCAGATAGAAATTCCATGACGAATCTGCGAAAGGAGCGACTTCATGGATATCAACTACGAATTATATAAAGTCTTCTATCATGTCGCGAAGAGCCTCAGCTTTTCCGAAGCCGCCTCCGGCCTGTACATTTCGCAGTCCGCGGTCAGCCAGTCGGTAAAGCTTCTCGAAAAGCGGCTCGGACAGAAGCTTTTTGTGAGAAATACGAAACGCGTTTCCTTAACGCCCGAGGGCGAGATGCTTCTGAAGCACATCGAGCCCGCCGTGCAGCTCATCATGCGCGGCGAGAACCAGCTCTCCCGCGATGCCTCCGAAGGCGGCATGCAGCTTCGGATAGCCGCCAGCGACACAATCTGCCGCTATGTGCTTGTGCCTTACTTCAAGGAGCTGCATGAACATTTTCCTGAGGTTCACATCAACATCTTAAACGGCACAAGCCTGCACTGCGCGGAAATGCTTGAAAAAGGACAGGTCGACCTGATTGTCGCCAATTCCCCGAACGAAGCGCTTACCGGAAACATGCAGATTCGCGATATCCGCGAGTTTGCGGATGTCTTCGTCGGCAACCCGGCCCACTATCCGGAATGCTTTGCCGACCGAGACGGTAAGTCCCGCACACTGTCGTTAAAGGAACTTCTGACATACCCGATTCTGATGCTTTCGAAACGTTCTGCAACGAGCTTCTTCCTGCATGAGCAGTTTCAAAAACATTCCCTCGAACTCGTTCCTTCGATTGAGCTGAACAGCAACGACCTGCTTTTGGATCTTGCCCGAATCGGTCTCGGCATCGCGTGTGTTCCTGATTTCTGCGTTCCGCAGTCCGATGAAACGTTGGTGCGGCTTTCGATTAAAGAGTCTCTTCCGAAGCGTAAGCTCGTCATCGCATATGATGAAAAATGGCCCCTCTCCCTTCCCGCGCAGGCACTTGTTGCCGCGCTGACGGAGCCGTAGGCCGTCCCTTAAAACTAAATGGAAATGGAAAATGCCACGCAGTCCGCGTGGCATTTGTCATTGTTTTATATTCACCCGATCAGTCGGTCACGATTGCGAATTCGCCGAACTTGACGGAATCCCAATCCTCGGTCTTAGCGAAATCGTACTTGTTGCTGATGCCGTCGTAGATGCCGGAAATTCCGGTATTTCTGGCCGTCTCGATGGCGGCTGCGACTGCCTCTTCATAACCCTGATACTTCGTGTCGTCCTCAAGCGTGATGACGTAGTAGCTTGCCTCACGCTCAAACAGCGTGGACTCGCCCTTTTTAAGCTTCATGGCTTCCCGGTTGTAATCCGGATCGCTGTCCACATCCTTCACGGCAAATTCACTGATTCCGCCATACATATATTCCTTATAGGACTCGTAAATCGATTCCATGGATTCCCCGTTTACGGTTCTTTCGTAGGCATCCTCGATAGCCTTCTTTCTGGCCTCCTGCTCCTCGGGCGTGAAATCCACTCTCTGGAAATTCTCGTCACGGTCGTATTTGGCAATGGACAGATACCGGGTTCTGTACATCCGGTAATCCTCCTTATTCACGCTCTTGCGAATAGCCTCCTCGTCAATGGAGAAGTCTTGCGAAAGACGCGTAATATACTGCTCGGCAAGGAATACCACCTCATAATTGGAACGGATGCACTCCTCGGTCATGCCGCACTTGGCTCTTTCCGCGGGGGTATAGTTGTTCATGAAATTCTGTGTTGCCTGCGCAAGGCCTTTTCTGTGGGCCTCGTCCAGTTCCAGACCGGTGGCCTTGGCTTCATAGTAGAATGCATAAGAATAAACGGCGGCCTTATAGGCATCTTCCTTATATCCGTCACGAACCGTTGTGCCGCTTGAATTCTTCAAAGACCAGAAATCATAATTCTCGCCGTACAACGATATGAAATAACCGTTCTGCTCCTTCTTGTAATCAAGCGCAGAACGCTCATTCAGGGCAAGCAGGTAAACGAGGTCATACTCCGTAATTTCGTACGACTGCCCGCCGGAGGTCACGCGAAGAAGAACCTTCTTCTTATTCCGCTCTGCCTGCTTTTTGGCAAGCTCCTCATATTGCTTATCCGTCAAAGGCTTCTTTCTGCATCCGCCAAGGCAGAAAAGTGCTGCAAAAACAAGCACCAATGCCGTGATAATACGTATCTTTCTCACTGTCCTGCTCCGTTTCCGTCATGCCTGCCCGAACGGGATGACCGCAATCACGATGCCCGCGATTACGACAAAGGCACAACAAAGTTTGTATTTGATATGTTTTTCGCGGAAGAACAATCTGCCGCCGATAATCGTGCAGATTACTCCCGATTGTTTCAAAAGCGTCATGACCGTTACCCTGCTGGCCGGATCACGGTTCGCAATGAACAGCGCCCGGTCGGCGATGATAAATGCCACGCTCAGCATCCACACATACTTGTTCGTGAACATTCCCTTAAGCCGAATCTTCGTGCCCGTAAGAAGAATGTACGCGAGGTATAAAAGAACGAGGAAAAGCATATACCAGAACTGCATCTGGCTCTCGTTCATGCCCTTCATCAAAACCTTGTCCATGGTGCCGCTTACGGCATTCAGAAAGCTCGAAAGAAAGGCAAGGATTACAACACCGGCCGTTACGGAAGTAAGCCGGTTCCAAAAGCGCTGCTCCCTTGTGAGAACAGGCTTTTCCGCCGCTTCGGCTTCCGCAGCCGTTACGGGTTCTTCGGGGGGAACATGCTTCGTTTCGGGGGCGGTGGCATTTTCCTGTACTACAGCTGTAGTATCGCCTTCTGCCTCGCGGTTCTTAAGACCGCGGAGCGCATAGAGACCGGCGCAGACAAGGACAAATCCGATCAGTCCCGGCAAATCCATCTTCTCATGAATGACGATAATCCCGAGAAGCGTCGAAAAAACGACGCGGGACATGTCGAGAATTCCGTACAGGCTCACCGGCATGCATGACAGCGCATGAAAACTGCAAAGCCATGCCACGAAAATGATGAACGATTTCGCGAAGACGGCCGCATATTCCGGTGCACGTAGACCTCCGGCTTTCGGCGCCGTCGGCAACAGAATCAGAAACGAAAGAAGCGTATACATCAAAAGCACTTCCATGACCGTATTCCGGCCAAGCGCTTTCTTCTTAAGAATCTCTCTGACTCCTTTCAAAATCCCGTAAAGCGTCACGAGACCGACCCAGACCATATGACTCTCCCGTCCTCCGGCTCACCCCATATTCCGTCCCATATACCGTTTCAGTATACCACATTCAACGCTGAATTCAAGAAGAAACACAATTTCAACACGCATCCCCGCGGAAAATGCGACGCTTCCCGATGCGGGAGCGGTTTTTTGTTCGGTGAAACAGAAAGGTCTTTTCGCGCCGGAACGGTTTCCGTTCGGTGAGACAGAAAGGTCTTTTCGCGCCGGAACGGTTTCATTTGACGAAGCAGAGAAGTTTAGGGTATTATAGATGCAAAGACGAACGGGATTTGCTTTCCCGCCGAATCGGTTTTGCAAGAAGGAGGCTGTCATGGCCGAAAAAGAACGCTACAGTGTCGTATTTTCCAATCGTAAGACTGTAGGCATCGGAATCTCAAAAGACGGCCGTCTGACCGTTCGTGCGCCATACGGCACCTCCCGGCTGACGATCGAGCGGATTCTCCGCGAGAAGGAGGACTGGATCCGCAAATCCATGGAACGCGTCGTGGAGGAAGCGCGCCTGAACAACGCGCCCTCAGACCGCTATTTTGACGGTGCACTCTTCCCGCTTCACGGCGGAGCGGCCGAACTCATGCTTCGTGAAGTGCCCGATGCCGACAGCATCATTGTTTCTCTCCGCCCGGATGTGCGGGGCACCCTGCTCAGCGTCCGCGGCAGCAACCTGACGCCGGAGCGCGTGCAGGAGGCGATTGATGTCTGGGGCCGCAAATACGCCAAGGCCTACCTCGAAGCCCGTGTCCGCCAATACGCCGAGAAGCTTGATGTCGAAATCGGCCGCATCACCATTCGCGAAACCAAAACCCGCTGGGGCAGCTGCACCGCAGACGGCAACCTTAACTTCCATTGGAAACTGATCCTGCTGCCGCAAAGCATATGCGACTATGTAATCGTCCACGAACTCTGTCACCGCTTCGAGATGAACCACAGCAAAGCCTTCTGGACCAACGTCGCCGCCGTCTTCCCCGACTACAAAGACCGCCGAAAGAAGCTGAAGGAAATCGAGAAAAGAATATTGAGTTGGTGAGGGGAAGCGCCGAGTTGAATTGGTTTGAACGGCTGAATTGAATTAGCCGGAACGTTGACGGACCAAATGCCGAATTTAGGCATTTGGTCCGTTTTTTTGTTTTCGTTTTGGATGGTTCGGAGGGAGCGTGGTACCAAACCGGATATATACAAGCCAAAGGTACCACGCACATACGGGCAAGTGGTACTAAAACCGGAAAATACTTGCTTTAGTACCAATAAACTGTGGACGAGTGGTACTAAAGCAAGTAAAACCGACCATTAGTACCATTCATCCGAGAGCCATGGTACCAAACCGGATGGATACAAGCCAAAGGTACCACGCACCTACGGGCGAATGGTACTAAAACCGGAAAATACTTGCTTTAGTACCATCATTCCACAAGTGAATGGTACTAAACCTGCCAGATACAAGCTATCAATACCACCTGTCCATGGACGATTGGTACTTAAGCAAGTAAACCCGACCATTAGTACCATCCCACCGACGGTCATGGTACCAAGCCGGCCGGATACAAGCTTATGGTACCATACGGCCCACAGACATATTAATAGACAATCTAAAAAGCAGCTCGCCGACAGCAACTGATGCGGGCGCACCAAATACAACAAGAAAGCAGCCTGCTCAGAACCGTCCCGTTCGCGGGCGCACCCAATACAACAAGAAAGCAGCCGTGCCAGAGACGTCCCGTTCGCGGGCGCACCCACCACAATGAAAAAGCAGCCTGCTCAGAACCGCCCCGTTCGCGGGCGCACCCAACACAATGAAAAAGCAGCCGCGCCCGGAAGATGTCTCGGAAGGATAGTCCTCCTTCCGAGACATCTTGCCGTCGGCAGGCTGCTTCTATATTGTCTGTTACCTTGGTGCGCCCGCGTAGAAACCTCTCGGCAGGCTGCTTCTATATTGTCTGTTACCTCGGTGCGCCCGCGTCGGTCACCCCCGGCAGGCTGCGTCTTACCGGAATTAGTGGTGGAACAGTCTGATACCGGTAAATGCCATATACATGTCATGCTCGTCGGCAGCCTTGATGACAAGGTCGTCACGAACGGAACCACCGGGCTCGGCGATGTATTTAACACCGCTGCGGAAGGCACGCTCGATATTGTCGCTGAACGGGAAGAAAGCGTCGGAGCCAAGAGCAACGTCGGTGTTCTTGGAAAGCCAGGCCTTCTTGGCCTCGGGGCTGAAAACATCGGGCTTAACCTTGAAGATGTTCTGCCATTTGCCATCAGCAAGAACGTCCATGTAGTCTTCGCCGATGTAAAGATCGATCGCGTTATCGCGGTCGGCACGGCCGATGGTATCAAGGAAAGGAAGCTCGAGCACCTGAGGGGACTGACGGAGCCACCAGTTGTCGGCCTTCGAACCCGCAAGACGCGTGCAGTGGATGCGGGACTGCTGGCCGGCACCGATGCCGATAGCCTGTCCGCCCTTACAGTAGCAAACGGAATTGGACTGCGTATACTTAAGCGTGATCAGGGAGATGATCAGGTCAATCTTGGCAAGCTCGGGAAGATTCTTGTTCTTCGTCGGAACGTTGGCGAACAGCTCGTCGTCAATCTTCAGCTCGTTTCTGCCCTGCTCGAACGTAATGCCGTAAACCTGCTTACGCTCCAAAGCTTCGGGAATGTAATTCTCATCAATTTGGATAACGTTGTAGTTGCCCTTTTTCTTGGTCTTTAATATCTCAAGAGCTTCGGGCTCGTAGCCGGGAGCGATGATGCCGTCGCTGACCTCACGCTTGATCATGTTGGCGGTCGGAACGTCACACACATCGGAAAGGGCGATGAAATCACCGAAGGAGCTCATGCGGTCCGCGCCTCTTGCTCTTGCATAAGCGCATGCAAGCGGGGAAAGCTCGCCGAGATCGTCTACCCAGTAAATCTTACGAAGTGTATCGGTCAAAGGAAGACCTACCGCAGCGCCTGCAGGGCTTACGTGCTTGAAGGAGGTAGCAGCCGGAAGACCGGTGGCTTTCTTCAGTTCCTTAACAAGCTGCCAGCCGTTGAAGGCGTCCATAAAGTTGATATAGCCCGGCTTGCCGTTCAAAACCGTAATCGGAAGGTCCTCACCGTTCGCCATGAAGATGCGGGAAGGCTTCTGATTCGGGTTGCAGCCGTACTTCAGTTCAAGTTCGTTCATTGTTTCGTCCTCCGGGATTATTTATTCTTATTCACGATCCGGCTCTCAAAAGCACCGGTTTCAATGTCGATGAAACGTACGAACAGGGACACCTTATTGTCCTCGTTCAGGCTGTTCCAAACCGTATCGGTAAATGCATCGATGTCACCGACGATATCCACCTGCGTCGGCTCGCCTTCAAAGCTCGGAAGCGGGTTGCCGTCGCCCATGTAGGTGTGGATGAAACGGCCTTCGCCTGCCTTCGGATTCGTATAGGCAAATGTAAAACGGTTGCAGGAAGAAGGATCTCCGTTGTTGCTCTTCAGAATCGAAAGCGCATAGTTGTAGGTTCCGTTCTCCACATGCATGATGCCGCTGATACGAGGGGTGTAATTCGGTGCGTCGGGCTCGAACTCTCTTGTGCGCAGAGCCTGCTCGAACGTGCACTGCTTGTCCATCATCTCGTAAATCGTATCGGTCTGGTCGCCGTTCGTGACAATCGTCTTATTGCCGAGAACACGCACCGGCGCATAAATGATCAGGCTCGGGTCGGAAAGTTTCGAAGGATCAAATGCCTGCGTGCGGATTCCGTTTCCGTCCTCTACAAAAATACGGTTGCGGCTGTTTACGCTCCGTCCCATAATAAAATAAGCAGTAACCGCATATTTACCGTCTGCGGATCTGCCCAATACAATCCCTCTTCCGGGATACGCGTTGCTCTTAAGTTCCTGACTCAAGGACACTGTCTTCATGTATGATTCCTCCTAAGCTCTGATATTCGGCGGAAAGTTCCCGCCACCCGTAAAGCGCGCGCGGAACAAATTCATTCGCTGCTCCGCCTACCGCTAACATTATAGCGAAAGGCACTATACTTATCAAGTCAAAAACCGCAAATCCCGAAGGAAAATGCGACCGTCACCCGTTCCTTCACGCAAGCTCTCCGTCCGGCGGAAGTCTTCTGAGGAAACGGACCGTAAAAGGCAGCGCAATCAGAAACGAAATCAGATCCGCCACCGGCTGCGCGGTCTGAATTCCCAAAAGACCGAGCTGCGATTCCAAAAGTAACAGCACCGGAATCAGGATGACACCGCTTCGAAGGCCGGAAAGAAACGATGCAGTCCGATTTTCCCCGATGCTCTGAAACAGCATGTTCGCAAAAACCGTAAGCGGCTGGAACAGAAGCGCCCAGACGAAATAATGCAGGGCCTTCGTTCCGATTCTGATAACCTCGGGATCCTTCTGGAACCGATAGACAAGGTCCTCGGAGAAAATCCAGCCGAGAATCGCCATTACAACCAAAAAGGCTTCGCCCATGATCAGCGTCACGAAAAATGCCTTTTTCACGCGGGAATACTTCTTCGCGCCGTAGTTAAACGCCGAAACGGGCTGGAAGCCCTGTCCGATTCCTAGCGCAACGGCAAATGCCGTAAAGGAAAGGCGGTTCACAATCGTAATGGCTGCAACCGCAGCATCGCTGTATGCGGCAGCCAGGTTGTTAAGCACCATCGTGCTGACGCTTGAAAGCCCCTGACGGAGCATGCTCGGAAAGCCGGTCGCGCAGATTTTGTATACGTCCCGGACATCCTTTGAAACATAACGCGCGGCAATGACCGACTCCGTCTTCTTTCGAAGAAACATCGTCAGAAGAAGCAGGAATCCGATGGTCTGGGAGACGCCTGTTGCGATGCCCGCGCCGGTGACGCCAAGCCCCATCTTCAGCGTGAACAGCCAATCGAGGAAAATGTTAAGAATCCCTCCCGACATCAGCCCGATCATCGCAAGGTTAGCTCTTCCTTCGTAGCGGAGGATGTTATTTAACACACAGCTGGTCGTCAGAAACGGCGCCGCAAGAAGAATGTATCGGGTATATTCCTTCGCATACGGAAGAATCGTCTTTGAGCTTCCGAGAAGCCGCATCAACGGCGTCAGAAAGCAAAGTCCAAGCGTCATGAGCACAATGCCCGTCGCAAAGCAACAGAAAAACCCGGTGCTTGCAAACCGGGTCGCGCTTTCCTTATCACGTTTGCCGAGAGACCGCGCAATGATGCTCCCCGCTCCGTGCCCGAACATGAAGCCGAATGCCTGTAAGATTGCCATCAGACCGAAAACCACGCCGATGGCGCCCGAAGCACTCGTATTGTTCAGTTTCCCGACGAAATAGTTATCCGCCAGGTTATATACGGTAGTGACAAGCATGCTGAGAGTTGTCGGAATGCCGAGTCTGATGACCAGGGACCCGACGGGAGTCTCTGTCATTTTCCGATATTGTGCGTCGCTCTGCTCCATAAAGGACTATCCTCTTTCTGTTTCATTTTCAGGGCCCCGGTTACGCTCCGGGGCCCCCATTGTCATTTCATCTCAAGTGTACCGCTCTTCACCTTAACATCGTAACAGTAGATTACGGACTCACCTCTCTCGTCAAAGATGTCAACCGAAGCATAGTTGTTCGTCTTTCCGACTTTGTCCTGCGCCCGCATCGTTGTAACCTGCAGCCGGTGTCCCGGAACAAGACTGCCCTCGGAAATATACCAGCCGGCATCCGAAATCTGCCCTTCGGCCTCGGTCCCCTCACGGTTCTGCGTTCTGACTTCAAGCTTTCTTCGCGTGATCTGGATGACCGGATTCATGCAGCCGATGCTCTTATAGTTCATCGTCACATCGTTTCCCCTGGCATCGATAACCCGGACGTCAAGGTACCCGTCATAATAATAGTAATCAGGCTGGGAATCAATAGTGGAGAACATAACGTCAGCCACGATTCTTTCGCCGGGATTCAGCTTTCCGGAAATCAGATACGGCTGGGGAGACCAGTTTTCAACCGGGAATCCGTCATACTCTTTAACGTAGGAGGAAAATCCGACGAAAAGATCCGGAGGTTCCTGTCCGCCTTCACCGCCGCTCGGGTCACCGTCTGCGTCGATGATGCCGCCTGCACCCGCTCCTTCTCCGTCTCCGCTGCCGCCGCCACCGCCGGTAACCTCAACGGGAATCCAGCCGGTTCCTTCAATATATACTTCCGCCCAGGCATGTCCGGTTTCGGTCGTAACATCCGACCAGGTGTTGCTCTTCATGTGGCCGACATAACCGAGCGTGAACCGTGCCGGAATGCCGTAAGCACGATACATCATAACCGCGGCCGAAGCATAATGCTGACAGATTCCGCGTTTGCTCACCGTCAGGAAATAGGTAACCATATCCTGATCGGGAGGAAATACGGGATAGCCCAGGTCATAGACAGCCGCATTCTGAATATAATGCGCAATTTTATCGATGATATTCGAATCTCCCGGATAGATTCCGGCATTTTCGCCGAGTTCTGTCAGAAGATCCAAAAGGGAATCATCAATCTCCAGATAATGGTTATAAACAAAGTTACTGTATTCGGTCTCCCAGCTTTCCTCGCTCTCGGGGAAATTCTTTTGGTTCTTGGATTTGGCGTATACCGTACAGATATAGCTGTCGTTACCGTTATTCTCCTCCGGCCCGCCCATGAAGTAAGGATATACCCTGTGATTCAGCCTCAGGTGGTCGATTTTCATAACCTTGGAGTTGTTTCCGGCACTTTCAAGAGCCTTACCGGTCAAATAATCCTCCTTCGGTCTGTACTTTTTCACCTCAGCCGAATTGGTCCAGGTATGACCGTCATAATGCTCATAACTCTGCTCTTTAAAGTACTGCGTCCCGCTTCTCGGGGAATACACGCGGAAAATGACATACGGATCGACATAGGACAGATCCCCGTCCATCATATGACCGGACGTCAGGTCCATTCCGCTCGAAAGCCCGAATGCATCCTCATCGGCCCCGATGACCTCCCAGTCATCCGGATATTCTACCTTGAGCCATCCCTGCTTGATCTTAACATCATAGAACTTGGTTACATCACCGTATTTGGCATTGAATACCCTGTAGTCTCCGACAGTATTACGGCTTCTTCCGGGTTCGTACTGGGCTCCGGTATAAAGCAGCTCTAAAGAATCATCCGGATAGATGTATCCGCTTACCAGTGTATAAGAGTGTTCCGTAAGCGGAATTCCGTCATATACCTTCTCGGCAGACCCTGTCAGCACCGTAACGGTCGTAGGAGCAAACCGCAGATAAGCATCCTCTCTGGTGATGCGGTACCGGTATGTAACATCTTCTCCGGCACTGTTCTCTACATAGATTTCCCCTTCTATCAGAACCTCTCCGATGCCGGTCAGGCTTCCGGTCGTATCGCCTGCCGGGAAGCGGATGCCGACGGTATCGCCTGCCAAAAGCTTTCCGGAAAGAACCGTCACACCGTCGCATGTCACAACCTCTGTCGGATCGCCGCCGTAGACAACCGATTTGCCGACAGGACGTACCACTAAGTCTGTCCGAATGTCCTTAATCCAGGCCTCGCCGGAAACCAGTTTATAGTTGTCGCGTACATTTCGGCCGTTTCCGTCAACTACCTTCACCGAACCGATCCGGTACTGCTTTTTGACGCCGTCGTCGGAAACAATGGAAAATGCCATGCCGTCAATCCGGTCTTCATAGACAAGGCCGGATACCGTGCAATCATCTTCGGTCGGGAACAGCTCCGCAAGATCTGCATACTCTTCCCTGTCCCTGAGTTCGATTTCAAGCGTCGCGCGCTCGATCGTAAACTCTCTCCGTGCGCTTTTAACGGTAATGCCGAGAGCCGATTTGGTGACTGCGCGGACCTCGTAGATGCCCGCATCCTTAGGCACTTCCGTGCTCCAGGCGCCGTCCCGGCTTCGGTATTCGTACTTCACTTCTTTTGCAAACGCTCTGACGGAAGCACTCGGCTGCTGCCCGTAAGTAACGGAATCACAACGCACTGCGCCGATCGGAATGCCTGCTCCGAAAATGACAAATCCGGCCAGCAAAAACAAGGTGGCAACCGCGATGACTAAACCGCGAAGTCCCCGAAGCAGCACGCGAAAACGCTTCATTGTCTTTTCATATTGCTCATACATGGTTTATTACTCCGTAATATCTACTCTCCCGTACTGGTAACTGATCTGGTAGTTTCCGGACAGGTCATCCGCCCGCCCGTCTTTCGTTACCGATATACTCACAATGTAATTGTCCCCCGAAAAACTGTTACTGCTTGCATTGCGCTGCTGAACCGTAATGACCTGAAGTTCTTCTCCCGGCGCCAGGGAGCCGGATACGAGATCCCAGTCATGTTCAACCGGCGTATCGTTCTTTCTTCGCTTCACATTCTGTGTCCGGACATCAAGCCTGCGCGGGTAAACCGACAGCATGCCTGCCTCACAGTGAATGTCATATAACGCCGTAACATCGTTGCCGTTCTCATCGGTCACGGTGGCCGTAACGTTATTGTAACAGCTTCCGACACCGGTAATCGTACCGTATGTCTTCATCTCAATCTTGTGTCCCCGGTATACGCTGCCCTCCTGAATCGAGCATCCGCCCGCTGTGAGCGGGGTGCCGTCATAGGTCTTCTCGGCGCTTTCCGACAGAATCTCGATATGGGAATACTGGATGATCAGTTCTCCGAATTCATAGGAGATCTCATATCCTTCCGACATATCCGCGCCGCTGTCATCGAGAATGTATGCGGAAAATGTGTTGGGATGCACGCCGGGCTCGGTCACCGAAACGAAATCCTCGCACTTCAGGTAATGTCCCTTGGTGATTCGTCCGTTCGCCAAAGCGCCGCGCTCATTGCTGAGCGGCGTGCCGTCGTAAATCTTCGTCGCGGAAGCGCTCTTAATGACAAGCTTCCGTTTTGTAACCTCTAACGTCCCAAGCTCCATTTGGAGTTCGTATTTTCCGGTGACATCGAGTCCGTCCGAATCCGTGATCTTCACTTCGGCCTTGTTCGGACTGCTTCCCGGACGCACCTGCTCGCCGTAAACCGTGACCTCCATCGTATGACCTGCCGCGAGTTTCCCGTAGGCAAGGCTCCATTCGTCACAGGCAAGCGGTGTTCCGTCGTATTCCTTATCATCGGAACCGGTGCGGATGATCAGCCGTGTCTTCCGCATCCGAAAGCTTCCGGATGCGACAATCAGCGTCATGATCGCCATGACGCTCACGACGGCAATCGTAATCGCGCCGATAATGTAAATTGCCAGTTTTTTCTTCTGCATAAGTTCCCCCCGTCAGGACGCAAGCTGTCTGAGATACTGCAGATAATTCCGACAAAGCGGCATCGAATCCTCACGGAACAGCTCATTCAGCTTTTCCTCAAGCGCAATGCCGATCTTTGCAAGCACGACAGGGTTCTGCCCCTCGAGCTTCCGGAATACCTTCTTCATCAAAAAGTCGTCCAATGCTTCCTCTTCCGTGCCGCCGCACGCAATATAAAGCGCCACGTACTCTTCCATCTGCCTGCGGATTCGGTTACCGTAGGTGACATGGTATTTTTCAGTCATGAAGCGGTCGATTTCCGCAACCTTGCGGCGCGCTCTCGAGGTCATCTCAAACGTCCGCTTCGCGTCTTCGGTAATCTGCTTAAAGAACGATGCCGACATTCTGAAGCCTTCGGAAGGAGACGCATGGAACGGTCTCGCCTTCCGGTCGAGATTAACGATCATGGCGCGGTCGTAAACCTTATCGCTTATGGCAAATGTGGAGTCATCGTTGTTCGCTGTGCCGATGAACCATACGTTATCCGGAATCCGGAAACGTCCGCCTTTGAAGTGGCTCGGATCCTTCGGCCAGACATCGCTTGTCATCTCAAGAAAACGGCTGTCCTCATTAAGTTCCATTAAAGACAGAAAATCTGCGAAGTAGTACTCGACACGCGCAATATTCATTTCGTCCAAAACGACGATGCAGACCTCATCGGAATAGCTTGCCTCATAAAGCGTCTTCAAAAGCACGCTCTCACTGAACTGCTTCGTGAATTCGTTAAAGTAACCGATGACATCGGAACGTTCCTTCCACATCGGCTGCACGGAAATAACCGTTGAGCTGTGTCCGAGGTATTCTCCGAATGCCGTCGCAAGGGAGGTTTTACCGGTACCGGAAAGGCCCTGCATAACCATGAGCCTTGATACCGCAAAGCCTGCCACGAATCTGCGGATGTCCTCCGGATCATAGTAAAGCTTCAGCTTCGAGGCTGCGAAGTTTCGGAAATCCTCACACAAAAGCGCGAGGTTCCGGTTGTTATAGTAGGTCGGAGGCTCCGCATCGGCCATCTCGCGGTCAAGGCCGACCAGCGCGCGGAAACGGACACCCTCCTCTTCCTCGTCGGTCTTCTCCTTAAAGAGCGTAAAGCCGACCTTTGCGCCGCCGATTGCGATGGTCAGTCCGATCAAAACCATCGGCAGCAAAAGGGCCAGAATGACGACCAGATATACGGTTTCGGATTTGACAAGCGCTTCCTTACCGAACACGTCGGAAAGGTTTTTGCTGTCGGAAATCTTGATTACCGTAAGAATCAGTATGACACTGATCAGTGCCAGAACTCCCAATATCAGAAAGAGCCGATAATAGGAGAAGCCTTTTTTCTTTTTCTTCATGACTGTTTCCTCCCCCATACGACCTTCTTACGGATCTTCTGCTTGGCCTTCTTCCAATTGCTCTGATATACGCGTTCAAATGCCTCACGTTCTTTCTCAAGCTCTAAGAAGGCTTCCTTTTCGGAATAATCCTTCTGCTCCGATTTGATGCCGTACTGCTCGGCCATTCCGATCATTCTCGCGCTCAGGAAACGGCGCTTCTCGATCTCCGAACGAACCTCCTCCCGAAGCGTTGCAATCTGCGTCAGGTACTCGCGTTCCTTCCGCTCGCCTTCCGCGGCATTCTCGTTCGCACGCTTCTCGGCCTCGGCGGTTTGGCGCATGCTCTCGTCGATTCTTGCCCGAAGCTGCTGCTCGCGAAGATTCAGTGCCGTCACTTCCTCGCGCATTCCCTTCGTATCCTCGATTTCGGAAAGCAACTCCGAAATCCTCGCATCACGTTCGAAAAGCGCCTGATCAAAGAGCTCCAAAAGCTCGTCAAGCGTCACATCGTCATCCCCGTCGCGAAGTGCCTGAAGCCTTTCGTCTCTTGCCTTTTTCGCGGCAAGACGCCTCTGCTTCTCTTCCTCCTGATAGGCGGCTTCGAGCTCATCCGTAAGATCTCGTCCGTATTTTTCATTCAGATAGAGCGAGTAGAGAATGACCTCGTTAATCTCGCGCTCCATCTCCTCCGAGAACGGGCCCTTGCTCGTTTCGTGTCTCTCAAGCGTATAACCGTCACCCGAATAGGTGCTCAGATAATCGTAAAGGGATACCACCTCTCTGAAATGCACGTCCATGCGAAGCACGTTCGTTCTCGTGATCGGCGGCGTTACCATCGGGGCAAATGCGACCTCCTTCATCAAAGGGGTGGTCAGAAATCCGCAGATTTCCCCGTACGCGTTCTCGATTCTCGCAATCCTCTCCGCATTGCCCTCTTCGTCACCGAGTGTATCGGCGGAATCACGAAGCATCAGGGAGAATTCGAGATTCCCGCCCTGCATGCGAAGCGTCTTCTGGAATGACATCTCGTTGTTGCGCTCTTTCCAAGCCTTCAGAATCTGCGCATAGCGGTAATCGAGGAAATCCCTCGTATAGCAAAGGACCATATACAAAACACGGTTTTCGTATACGGCAAAGTTACTCTCATTTTCGAATACCTGCAGCTTGTCGGGAATCAGATCGTCCCCCTCGGCAGGCTTATGGGTAATCATCTCACTGTGTCTGGCCAGATGTTCCACGGAAGAACGGGAAACCTTGCGCACCCTTTCGATCGGGGTCACATTTCCCTCGGTCTTGATGAACTGTCTGTCCTCGCGAATCGCAGCCTCCAGATGCGGAATGCCGCGCTCGATTCGGGAAATCCAGTCCTCGTCGATATGCACATGATAGTACACGCCGGCCAGCTTCTCCGACTGGCGTCCGTTCTGCGCAAGCTTCTCACGAAGCCGTTCCGCCTCCCTGTTCTTCTCAAGTGCTTCCGCGAAACGCTTTCCGGCCCGATGATACTGATTTAAAATATCACGGCTCATACGGTCGTTCCTCCTTTATGAAGCATTTCTGCGAAGACGGTCCAGACTGTCAAGACAAAGCGGCATTCTGCCTGCGCCGAACACGGTCGAGAACAGGTCAAACAGATCTTCTATGGAATAGCGGATCAGGGCGGGGCTTAAACCGTCCAGCTTTCTGAGTACCTTCTTGGCAAGCATGTCGTCCACGGCTTCCTCTTCGCTTCCGCCGCATGCGCGGTATACGGGAACATACTCCTCCATCTGACGGCGGATACGGTTACCGTAGGTGATGCGGAAACGCTCGGTTAAGAAGCGGTCCAACGCCTGAATCTTTCCGATCATCTCTTCGGAAAGGGAATACTGGGCCTTAGCGCGAGCCACAAGCTCGGAAAAATGCGTAAAGCTGATTCTGTCCTCCATTGTGGCAACGGGCTCGAACAGTTCTGCCTTCTTGTCAAGGTTCATGATCATGGCACGGTCGTAAACCTTATCACTGATGGCAAATGTGGAGTCATCGTTGTTCGCTGTGCCGATGAACCACACATTTTCCGGAATGCGGAGTCTGCCGTGCTCTAAAAGCACCGGGTCATCCTGCCAGGTATCGGAAACGACCTCGAGATAACGGTTCTCGGGATTCAATTCCATCTGGGACAGGAAATCGGCAAAATAGTATTCGACACGGGCGATGTTCATCTCGTCGAGAACGACTACGTAGATTTCGTCGGTGCCTCTTGCCTCATAAAGCTTCTTCAAAAGCGTTCCTTCGCTGAAACGCTTCGTGAACTCGTTGAAGTAACCGATGATGTCGGAACGTTCCTTCCACATCGGCTGAACGGAAATAACCGTCGACATGTTTCCGATATAGCTTCCGAAGGCGGTCGCCATGGAAGTCTTACCGGTACCGGAAAGACCCTGCATGACCATCAGGTGCGAAACGCCGAGGCCCGCAACGAATTTGCGGATGTCCTCTTCGCTGTAGAACAGCCCGAGACGGTATGCCGCGAAGTTTCGGAAATTGCGGCAGATGTCCGTGAGCTGCAGGTCGTCATCGAACATGGGCGGCTGGTAACGCTCGCGCATGACATCCATCACGGAAAGCGAATGGAAACGGGACGTGATTTCGTCTTCGTCGATTCCGGCTTCCGCAAGCTCGCCTGATTTCTGTCCTTCCTTCTCGTCGGTCTTCACCATGACAAGCACCGTTCCGATCAGGCCGGCGATGCAAAGGAACAGAATGACGAAATAAAGCGTAACGGCAGTTCCCGATGACAGGAACTCCCAAAGACTTTCAAATAATGTTCCGAAAGGCAATATACTTTCCACTGTTATTCTCCCTCTTCTTCGTTAAATTGCGTATTGGCAAAGGTTATGACATGGCCCGACATCGGCATCGCCGAAAGCGGAAAATACTCTTCAAAAAGGCTTCGAAGATCCGCCGGGACAAGTCCCTTCGCGCTGTCAATCAGTGCCGGCAGCAGAAACTCCGCCATGACCCGGTCGGTCGTAACCGCGCCGTCTTCCCCGAGTGCCAGGAGCACGGAGCTCATCCGTTCCGCCGCGCGGATATCGGGATTGCCGACCGTCGCCTTCCAACGTTTGCCGGCTTCGGCAAAGAAATCGTCGGTCTGTCTCCAGAACTCCTCCGAAAGATACCACTCGTCCTCGGTCTCCCTGAGGATTCCGCGAAAGGCTTCCCTGCTCATTCCGTATACTGCGGAAAATGTGACCGCGCCCTGCTGGGTGATCTCCGCCTCGGAAAATTCCGAAATCGCCGTTTCGTCCGGAATGAAGATTTTGGACTCCTGCAGATGCTCCGGATCGTGCTGCTCGCCGAAATACAGCGAAAGCATGGCCGAAAACCAGCCGAGCACAACCGATTTCGTTCCCGGCGCCCTGCCGAAGGTCGCGCGTCCCGTGGCGGCATACTCCGCAAGGACGTCCCGGATTGTCTTCGGCTGAACCTTCAGTCCGCACTGAGACAGATGTTCCATAAGCCTGTCGGCAAATGCCGGCATTGTCTCTCCGGGCACCTCAATCGGCTCCTCGTCTCCTTTTCCTTTCGGAAGCAAAAATACCGCCGATAATACGAACAGGAGCACCGAAAGGACAGGCCTTCCGGCCGGCAGCGAAAGTGCCGGCAAAACTGCTCCTCCGATCATCCGTATTACGGGCGGTGAGTTTAAAAGCATATGTTTCATTTTCCCCCCTGTCAGCCCGATTCCCGGGCTTTATTTTGCTTTCGTTTGGGCATAATATCCCAATTAGCAATTATATCAGAACACCGGGGAAAAGGCAACCGATAATAGGCCGGGGAGAGTACAAAAAACCGCCACTACCTTTCGGTAATGACGGCGATTAAACTCCTTCGTCATTAAAAAGCCGCCATCACCTCTCGGTGATGGCGGCGATTAAACTCCTTCGTCATTAAAAAACCGCCATCACCTCTCGGTGATGGCGGCGATTAAACTCCTTCGTCATTAAAAAACCGCCATCACCTCTCGGTGATGGCGGCTTCCATCTCTGCGGACTACGGGACTTGAACCCGAACGCACTATGTGCACATGATCCTTAGTCATGCCTGTCTGCCAATTCCAGCAAGTCCGCATTGGCGA
>JAEEGH010001678.1_pt1 | contig 62651 bp, 56 predicted proteins | sample 9134181 | NCBI WGS metagenome assembly JAEEGH01 (sample SAMN16246544, study PRJNA631951) | gut metagenome | biome: gut microbiome; feature: rumen; material: DP-attached | host: Bos | place: Iran: Karaj | collected 2018-10
TTGCGTATCTTTAGGACAATAACCAAACCAACCTTTTTATGAAAAGAATCCTGTTCGGTTCCGTCGTCTGCCTCATCCTTGCCGGGGCGGCGATTGCGTGCAAGAATCTGGCGGACTCCCGGGAGGCATTGCCGCGTCCCGAGGGGCCCTGCGACGTGTATGAACGGGGCGGCACCCCATGCGTGGCCGCCCATAGTACGACCCGTGCCCTGTACGCGGCCTATGACGGTCCGCTGTACCAGGTGATGCGCCAGTCGGACGGCAAGACGATGGATATCGGCGTCGTCATGGCGACGGCGGACGATCCCGGCGGCTATGCCGACGCGGAGGCACAGGATGCCTTCTGCAAGGATACCTATTGCTGGATTACGGTCCTGTACGACCAGTCCGGCAAGGGAAATCACCTGTACCAGGCCCCGCGAGGCGGCTTCAGCGGTCCGGCGATGGGCGGTTACAACAATGTGCCCGTGGCCGACTGGGCGCCTGTCAATGTGATGGGACACAAAGTCTATGGCCTTTTCATCGCTCCCGGCATGGGCATGCGCCTGAACGATCCCACCGGTACGGCCGTGGATGACCAGGCCGAGGGCCAATACTGGGTGTTCAGCGGCCGCCATTACAACTCCGGCTGCTGCTTCGATTACGGTAATGCCGAGACCGACAGCCGCGACGACGGCGACGGTACGATGGAGACGACCTATTTCGGCAACTCCCGCGGCTGGTATTATGGCGAGGGGGAAGGCCCCTGGATCATGACCGACCAGGAAAACAACCTCGTGGGCTGCGTGAATCCCGACCCGAACGACAAGTTCTGCGAGGGCCTTGAGTCCGTTACCTGGCGCTTTGTCACTGCGATGGCCGACGGCGAGCCGCACCACTGGCGTTCCATGGGCGGAAACGCCCAGGAGGGCGCCCTGAAGGTGTACTACGACGGCGGCCGCATCCGCAACGACCGCAGCAGTTATGACCCCATGCGCAAGCAGGGAGCCATCCTGCTGGGCAACGGCGGTGACAACAGCAACGGTTCCGCCGGTACCTTCTACGAAGCCGCGATGACGGCCGCGGGCACCTTCCCGACGGAGGCCGTGAACCAGGAAATCCAGGCCAATGTAGTCGCAGCCCGCTACCGGGTGGCGACGCTGGAAGTCTTCCCTTCATTGAAGGACAACCGTCCTTCCAATGTCCAGACCTTTACCCCCGGCGGATCCGCCAAGACGGTGGTCCGTTTCATCAATACGACCGATGCGCCCATCGAAGGCCTGACCCTTTCCCTGAATGCGCCGAAAGGCTGGAAGGTGTCCGTCGACGGCAACAAGCAGCAGCAGGTGCCCTATGCCGTTGAACCCGGCCAGACGGTCGTCGCGGAGTTTGACGTAAAGGCTGGGTCCGCGTCGTTCAACGGTGACCTGGAGGCCGTCGCCTCCTGGGACGGCGCCGCCGCCCGGGAGCGGGCCCGCCTGAAGGTCCGCTGCACCGATGCCGTGAAAATCAACGAGTTCAGCATTACCGACGGCTTCATCGAATTATACAATGCCGGAAATGAAGAGGTCAACCTTTCCGGCTGGACGGTCCGTCATCATGCCGCGAACATCCCGGCTTTCTCCGACATCAAGGTCCCGTCCGGCACCAAGCTCGCACCGAAAGCTTTCTTCGTCCTGGGAATGGCCGGTTCCGGCCTGGCCGTAGATGCGGCCAAAGGGGACGAAGTCATCTACGTCCGCAGCGTTGAGGGGATCAATCCCGGCGATGAAATCGTCCTCGGCAAGGAGAAGTACACCGTCAAGGCGGTGAATGCACCTGCTGAAGAACCGGCAGCGCCGGGCCGCAATCCGTTTGGCCGCGGCATGGTGCCCGCCGGTACGCCCACTACGGTGTGGCAGCCGCTCCCGGGTGGCCACGGCATCGAGTTCCCGGCCGGATCGACCAACATTCCCGTCACGTCCACCGCGCATTTCCAGGTGGGCCAGAAGATGGCCATCGGCTATGGCACGGACCGTCCCGCCGTCTCCCGCGTCCTCGAGAAATACGAGGTTGTGACGGTTACGGAGGTTGGCAAGCCCGGTACGCAGGGGTATCTGTCCATGGACGCGAAACCCGGCGATACCAATATCAAGGTCTCTTCGACGGCCAATATTTCCGTGGGAGACAGGATCCGGCTGGATATCGCCAGCGAAGGCCATGGCATCGAGACCGTGACGGTGACGGCCGTGGGTACGCCTTCCGCTCGCAATACGCTGAATGGCCCGCTGCGTGAGGACGAGGATCCGGGCACGGGCCTGGACATCGCCGAACCGCTGCAGTTCGCCCACGCATCCAACATGCCGTACAGCGTGAACGGCACGGGTATCACCTTCGAGCCCGCCACCAAGTTCGCGCATTACAGCAATGAACCGGTCCTCGCGCTGTGCTTCTCCCTGGAGCTGGAGCAGCCGTTGAAATCCGACCATGCCATCAATGAGCCCGTTGTGGCTGGAACCGTCGGCTTCTCGGGCAAGGCCGATTTCCTGTTCGGCGGCCCCGCCCTTTCCCAGAGCGCCGGCAACATCACGCTCCGTGACGCCAAGGGCAATATCGCTGATGCACTTAACTATGGCCTGGTGGTGGATCCCTGGCTGGGCGAAGGCTATCAGGCCGATTCCGGGGCGGAGGAGAACGGCAACTTCGCATCCGTACCGTATGTTGCCCGCCGCTTCGGCGGGCCGGCCGGTGACGTCGCCTCCCTCAGTGCCGGCCGTTTCCCGGACGGCGCCGACCTGGATGACAACAAGAAAGATTTCACCGTCCAGAAGTCGCAGAACCTCGCCCTGGCCGCCGATGCCGGTGCGACCAACCTCAAGGTGACCTCCGTGAATGGCCTCGTTGAGGGTGGTCCGATCGTCGTGGGCAATAAGGAAATCCTGACGGTGGCGAAGGTGGGAACGCCCGGTGGTACAAACCTGCTGTTCCCCGCAGGAGTGGGAACGAAAACGCTCGTCGTCGCCTCTGCAATGAGCTTTGCGCCGGGCCAGGAGGTTCTGGTGGACGACGAGAAAGCCATCGTCTCCGAAGTATTCTTCCCGCGCGGCTGGTGGGTGCCCCGTGATCAACTTGTCCACAAACTGGTCCTTGCTTCACCGCTTCGTAAGGCCCATAATACCGGAGAGGCTGTCTCCGGTTCGGGCGTGACGCTTACCGAGCCGCTGAAGGCTGCTTATCCGGCCGGTGCGGCTGTGGCTTCCGCACAACCCACGCCGGGCGCTGCGAACCGCTATTAGCATGACGCTCCGCAGGTTCAAGACCGCGGTATTGCTCTTATGCACCGCCTGTCTACTGCTCGCCGGATGGATGCTGTTCCATTCCCTGACCGGTGAGCGGATGGTAGGTTGCGGTGCGGGGAGCGGGTGTGACAGTGTGATGGGAAGCCCCTGGGCCTATGTGGCCGGGGGCATTCCCGTCAGCCTGCCCGCGGCCGTGACCTATCTCCTGCTGGCCATCTGTGTCCTTTTCCTGGGTGGGGAGTCTTCGGAAGACCATGCTTTGGACCGCATCCTGTGGCCGATGATGCTCTTCCTGGGTGGCTGTATCATCGGGGCCGCGCTGTGGTTCGGATGGCTGCAAGCCTTTGTGCTTCACGCCTTCTGCAAGTTCTGCTCCCTGTTGCATCTGCTTGGGGTCATCGCCGCCGTGCTGATCATTCTGGCGGCGAGACGTTCCGGGATTCGATTTACCGTGCCGCTTGTCGCCGGCCTGCTGGCCGCGGCCGTCTTTGCCGTCTTCCAGGCATATACCCGTCCGGAAGCCGTCTATGACACCGGTCGGACGGAGGCGTCCCTTCCGGCTTTCACGGACGGAGAAGTTCCGGTCCTGGGTGCGCCGGATGCGCCCGAGGAATTGACGCTTCTCTTTGATTTCCAATGTGTCCATTGTCGCCGCCTGCATCGGGTTTTGCCTGAACTCCTGGCGCAGGCAGGCGGGCAGTACCGCATCCGCCTGTGTCCCGTTCCGCTGAGCAGTGCCTGCAATCCCTATATTCCATCCACGGGCATCGACCGCTTCATGGGCTCCTGTCCGCTAACACGCTATGCGCTTGCCGTCTGGTATGTCCGCCCGGAGGCCGCCGAGGCCTATTGGGAGTATTTGCTGGGGGAAGGTGACGAGCACGCGGCGATTGCTCCGTCGGATGCCGAAACCCGCGCCCAAGCCCTGCTCGGCGCTGATTTTGCCGCTGCCGTCATGGATCCGCGCATTGACGCATACCTTCGAAAGGTCGAGGAACTCTTCGGCCGCACTTCCAGCGGGGAAAAGAGCGGCGTCCCCCGTATCATTCACGGCCAGCGGTGGCTGGTGCCGGAAACGGACCGGCCCGACGCCCTGCTCGACCTGATCCGTTCTGAACTGATTACTCAATAATTATCCTTATGAAAAAGTTACTCGTCCTGGCAGCCATGCTGCTTCTTGCAGTTTCCTGCTCCCAAAAGAAAGCGCCGAAGGTCCTGGTGCTGTATTATTCCCAGACTGCGAACACCAAGGCGGTGGCGGAGGAGATTGCCAACCGCCTGGGTGCGGACATCGAAGCCATCGTCCCCGCCGTTCCTTACGACGGCGATTATCAGGCGACCATCGAACGCGGCCGCCAGGAAATGGCGGAAGGCAAATTCCCTGAGATCCAGCCCCTTTCCGTGGATGTCAACGCTTATGACTGCATCTTCCTGGGTTATCCGATCTGGTTCGGCACCTATGCGCCGCCGATTGCCGGCCTGCTGAATGCCGTGGATCTGAACGGAAAGAAGATCGTTCCGTTCTGCACCTTCGGCAGCGGTGGCCTGGACACCAGCGTGAAGGACCTCAAGGCCAAACTGCCGGATGCCGAAATCCTTCCGGGTTACGGCGTGCGCGCCGCCCGGGTCGATGCGGTTCCTGCCGAGATCGATTTATTCCTGAAATCCAATGGTTACATCCCCGGCGAGTCCGTCAAACTCGATGATTTCTCCGAAGTCCGTCCGGTTACCGAGGAGGAATCTGCCATTTTCGATGCCGCCGTCGGCACTTATCCGATGATCCACGCCAAGGCGACGGAGGTCTCCAGCCGCGCCGTTCCGAGCGGCACCGAGTACCTGTTCGTAGCCAAGGATATGCCGATGAATCCCGACATGGAGATTCCCGAGCATTTCATCAAGGTTTACGTCCTGGCGGAGACCGGCAAGGATCCGGTCTTCACGCAGGTTCTCCGTTAGACGGGTTTTCTACTCGACGGTGATGATGATTCTCCGGTAGGCGGGGAGTCGGAAGGGGCCGTCGTCATGAACCTCGCATACCAGATGGTATTCCCTGCCGGGAAGGATATCGGCAGGAAGGGTGAATATGGCCTTGGGGGCGGTTGGATCGGCGATTTCCGGGATGATTTCGCCGGGAAACACCTGGAACCACCACTCGAACTGTAAGGCGTCGCCGTCCGGGTCGGAGGACGCCGATGCGTCAAAGCGGAGTTCAGCCCCGGGCCGGGCTTTCACCGCGATCGGCCTGAGCCCTTCTTTTCCGTCGATCCGGACCACGGGATTCCGGTTGCCCCGGCCCTCGGCGGCCCATTGCATCCGGGCGGCGAAATCGTTGAACTCATCGGGGTAGAACTTGTGTTCGTATTGATTGGAAAGGTCTTTCATCGGCGGTTGCCAGTTGGTCCAGGCAAAGGTTTCCATGTCCGGTGAAATGTCGAACCGGTGGCATCCGCCCCAGCCTACCTGCTCCGGATGCTCCGGGTCGTTGAGGCCGTTGGGCATCACGTTCAGGAAGCTGGGCGTGTCGCCTTCGACTCCCCAGAGATAGTGGGGATACACCTTGCCCATTTCGCCGTGCCCCTGGATGTATTCCGCATATTTGTCCCAGTTTTGTACACCCAGGGCGTTCTGGTTAAGCCAGGCGCTTTCATCGCACACCAGCATCAGGTCCTTCGCGAACTCCCTCCGGAGCCATTGATGGGAACTGTAGGCCCGGTCCATCCGCATCGCATACACCATGTCCTGGTCGGTGATCGTGTAGAGCCGGAACTTCCGGAGGAAAGCCTTCAGCTCTTCCGGCGAGCGTTCCTGCTGCACACGCCAGATGGCCTGTGACAGGGTGTTGGCACCACCCCAGGAACACACCCAGATGGGCCGTGGGTCGTCCTCGTCGGCCAGCCGGATCAGGAGTTCGCTTCCGGGAGAATCATTCCCTTCCCCGATGACGCCGATACCGGCGCGGGTGCTGCCCATCACCGACCGGCTGCGGAGGTAGCCGGCGCTGGGCCAGTAGCCCAGCTCCTGCCGGTCCTCGTCCTCCCGGAATCCGGTCTGCCCGGAACGTTTCATCAGCTTGTTCACGTCCGTTTCATACCCGTCGATGACGCGGAAAAGATATTCCGCCCACTCCTCGGGGTACGGGTCGCAGTTCCATCCGATGGTGGTGATGATTCCTTCGATTTCGAAGCGGTCGGCATAGGCGAGCAGCCGCACGGCCGATTCATTGTCGTCCGGCTCCACCTCCGCCGGCCCGATGTCGGTCAGCACGACGATGCGCGGCTTGAGGTCCGTCCCGTCCGGAGTGCCGCAGCAGGTGAAAAGCGCCGCGGCGACGGTCAGGATGATGGGTGTGCGTGCCATAGGATCAGCGGCTTCTTAATGCGTGCCCGGAAGTTTTCAGCGCCTCCTTGTCGAGCACGCCGTCTTTCAGGACCTCCTTTCCGTTGATGAATACCCTGCGGATGCCGAAGGGCTTTTCCTGGTCGGGGACCGCGGACGCCATCTCGGCTTCATCGAAGACGGTCAGGTCGGCGAAGCAGCCTGGTCTGATGTATCCGCGGTCCGGGATGGAGAAGCGGTCCGCGACACCGCCCGTCATTTTCCGGATGGTGCGCGGCATGGTGTCCCCCTCTCCGCGGAGGGAGCAGCGGATGAATTTCGGGAAGCAGTCGTAGATGGCCGGATTCTGGATGCCGTGCTCTTCCACCCAGGCGTCGGTCATGTACAGGACGTCGTCGCGCTTGCTCTGCCAGGCGATGATCTCCGGTGTGCTGTAAGGCCCCATGTTCACCCGGCCCTTGAAGCCGGACATCTCGCAAAGGTCCAGGTAGGCGCTCATACAGGATTTGCCCCACTCCTTGGCGATTTGATAGACAGTCTTCCCCTCGTACTGCTCCAGGCCGGGACCCAGATAGGCGATCTGGATGTCTTTCCAGCCGAATCCCAGCATTTTCATGGACAGTTCTCCCAGGATGGTGAAACGCCATTGGTTCCAGGGCTTGCGCTTGTCCTTGGGAGACAGTTCCTGGAACCAGTTGGGAATGAAGACGGTGATGACCGACACGCCCAGCAGTTCGTTGTAGATGTCGAACTGCGCGTCAATGCCGTCCGCCTTCATTTCGTCCAGGATGCGGTGCAGCTCCTCCTTGCATTTGAAGGTGCTTCTGCCCACGAAGATGGCGTGGGAGTATTGGAGTTTCATGTGCGTTCCCCTGGACATTTCCACCAGTTCGTCCAGCGCCCGGAGGATGTGGGCCCGGCCGAAGATGGGGTAGTCCAGGGAGACGGCCGATTCGGCCCGGGGATGGACCGTGAGCGGGCGGTCGTATTTTTCGGCGAGCAGGGCGACATCGCGGGTTTCGGCGACATCGGCAAAGCGCCCCGGAAGATACATCATGCCGAGAGAAAGGCCGCAGGCCCCTTCCTGAAGCCCCTGTTCCAGAATCGCCAGCATCCGTTTCCGCTCTTCCTCCGTGAGCGGCCGGTTCTCCCACCCGGCGACGCTCGTGCGGGCGGTGCAGTGTCCCACAAGGATGGCCATGTTGCAGGGATTGTTCCGGTCGACGGCCTCGAAGAATTCCTGCACGGTCGGGTAGACCCCGGTCGTGTCGCCGTGATAGCCGAAAAGCCCCGCGCCGGCTTTCTCCGCATAAGGGCTGTCCGGTTCAAAGCCCACGGCGGAGAGACCGCAGTTTCCCGTGATGAAGGACGTGATTCCCTGCCGGATGAAAGGCTCCAGGTACTTCAGAGGCTCTTTTTTGACAGCGAACCAGTCATTATGGGAATGGGCGTCAAAAAAGCCGGACGAAATGCTGAGACCGCCCAGGTCGATGACCTCGTCCGCCTCCACGGCAAGGCCGGTCCCCACATCGATAATTCTCTCACCATCGACCAGGATGTCACCGATAAACGCGTCGGCGCCGGTCCCGTCATAGATTTTTCCGTTTTTGAGTAAAGTGCGCATTCACAAAGATAACAATGAAAAGGGAGATATCCAATTCGGGGTGGTCAGAGTGAGTCTAAGGTGTTAGAATATGCGAATAAAATTCACTTATGCGCATAATATACGCACAAAAAACAAAAATATTAAAAATATATGCAATAATCGGCTCTTTTTTCTATATTTGTAGAAACAGTTAGTTAGTAGCAGTCATGAAAATTGCGGTAGTGGGCGCCGGGAATATGGGCGGCGCCATTGCCCGGGGACTCGTCAAGGCGGGAACGGTCCGGGCGGCTGACGTGACGGTCAGCGACATTTCGGAGGCCGTACTGCAGGGCTTTTCCGAGCAAGGATGCAACACCACGCACGACAACACGGAAGCTGTAAAGGGGGCCGATGTCGTGTTCGTGGTCGTCAAGCCCTGGCTTGTGGAGGAAGTCGTCAAAGGTCTCAAGGCGGGGTTGGATTATCCGGAGCAAATCTTTGTCTGTATCGCCGCCGGCATTTCTCCGGAGCAGCTTTCGGGGTGGCTCGGACGCGATGCGGACGGGAATGCACCCCAATCGTTCCTCGTCATCCCGAATACGGCCATCGACGTCCTGCAGAGCATGACGTTCATCACGCCCGTCCAGGCGGGTCAGGCGTCGGTCGATATCGTCAAAGGCCTTTTCGATACGATGGGGTCGTCGATGGTCATCGATTACAGCCTGATGGCCGCCGCGACGGCTGTAGCTTCCTGCGGGATCGCCTATGCCATGCGGTATATCCTCGATGCGGCCCGGGGCGGTATCGAGATGGGTTTCATCCCCTCCGAGGCGGTGCCTGTCGTCTGCCAGACGGTCATCGGCGCCATCGGTCTGCTCACGAAGGAAGGGGCTGATCCGGAGGCGGAAATCGTCAAGGTATGTACGCCCGGCGGCCTTACCCTCAAAGGCCTCAAGGAGATGGAGGAGGCCGGATTCACATCGGCCATCATCCGGGGTCTCAAGGCTTCCGTCCAATGAAACGGATCGTCATCAAGATCGGTTCCAATGTCCTGACGCGCCCGGACGGTACGTTGGATGTGACCCGGATCTCGTCCCTCGTGGACCAGGTCCAGGCGGTCCGTGCCGATGGCGCCCAGGTGCTGCTGGTGTCCAGCGGCGCTGTCGCCTGCGGACGCAGTCTGCTGGGACGCGGGGAATCGGCCCACAAGCTGGACCCTGTCGAGCAGCGCCAGCTCTATTCCGCCGTCGGCCAGGTCCGGCTCATCGGCCTGTACAGCCGGTTGTTCGGCGACTGGAACACGACGGTCGGGCAAGTGCTTACCATGAAGGAAAGCTTCTCCACCCGCCGGGAATACCTGAACCAGCGGGCTTGTATGGAGGTGATGCTGGCCCACGATGTGGTCCCTGTCATCAACGAAAACGATACCGTGAGCGTCACCGAACTGATGTTCACCGACAATGACGAACTGTCCGGCCTGGTCGCCTCGATGATGGACGCCGATACGCTCATCATCCTGTCCAACGTGGACGGCATCTACGACGGACCGCCGTCCGACAAGACCTCCCGGGTCATCCCGAAGGTGTATCCCGGCGATGACATCAGCGATGGCATCAGTACGCAGAAAAGCGGTTTCGGCCGCGGCGGGATGCGCTCGAAGTATGCCATCGCCGCCCACGCGGCCGAGGAAGGCATCCGCGTCCTCATTGCCAACGGAAAGCGCGAGGGAATTGTCAAGGACCTTTATTTCGGTGTTCCGGGAACCGTTTGCACCGAGTTCGTCCCGACCCAGGGCGGTGTATCGAGCGTGAAGAAATGGATTTCGCACAGCAGCGGTTTTGCGAAGGGCACGGTCACCGTCAATGCCGCCGCCCGCGAAGCCCTGTGCGGTGAAAATGCCGTCAGTCTGCTTCCTGTGGGCGTCGTATCGGTGCAGGGGGACTTTGAAGAAGGCGACATCATCGGCATCCTGGACCCTTCCGGGACCCAGTTTGCCGTGGGACGCAGTTCTTACAGTGCCGCGCAGGCGAGGGAAGTAGTCGGCCGGCACGATTGCCGGCCGTTGGTCCATTACGATTATTTGTGTTTGCTTTAGTCCAATGGAAGCGTCTTTTAAACAAGCAAAACAGGCGGGTAAAAGCGTGACCTGCCTGAGCGACGATGTCCGCAACAATATCATCCGGGCTGTCGCCGACGAACTCGCTTCGTCCAAGGAGGAACTGCTCCGGGCCAATGCGCTGGATCTGGCCCGGATGGATCCGTCTTCGCCCCTCTACGACCGGCTGATGCTGACCGAAGACCGCATCGATGGGATTGCAGCAGATATGCGTAATGTGGCCGGGCTGCCGTCGCCGTTGGGACGCGTCCTGCTGGACCGCACGCTTCCGAACGGACTGCATTTGCGCAAAGTCGCTGTGCCGTTCGGAGTTATAGGCGTCATCTATGAGGCGCGTCCGAATGTGACGCTGGACGTGTTTTCGCTTTGTTTCAAAAGCGGTAACGCCTGCGTGCTGAAAGGCGGCCGGGATGCAGACCAATCGAACCGCGCCGCCATCGGAATCGTGCAGCGCGTGCTGAGCCGGATGGGCGTCCCGCCGCAGGCCGCAACGCTGCTTCCCGCTACCCACGAGGCTGCGGACGCACTGCTCAATGCCGTGGGGTATGTCGATGTGGTTATTCCGCGTGGCGGCCGTCGGCTCATCGACTTCGTCCGCGACAACGCCCGCATTCCCTGTATCGAAACCGGCGCCGGGGTAGTGAACACCTATTTCGATGAATCCGGGGACCTGGAAATGGGCAAGGCCATCATTTTCAATGCCAAGACCCGGCGCGTAAGCGTCTGCAACGCCTTGGACTGCCTGATCGTCCACAGCGGCAGACTGGGGGACCTTCCTGCCCTATGCGCTCCGTTGGCGGCCAGGAATGTAGCCATCTATGCCGATGCCCGTGCGTTCGCCGTTCTGAAAGATGTCTATCCGGCGGCGGTTCTTCCCGCCGGTCTTGACAGTTTCGGCACCGAATACATGGACTTTAAGATGGCGGTCCGCACCGTGGACAGCCTGCAGGAAGCCCTCGACCATATCGCAGAGTATGGCTCCGGCCACAGCGAGAGCATCGTGACGGACGACGCGGCGGCCGCCGAGGCCTTCCAGGCCTCCGTCGATGCCGCCTGCGTCTATGTGAACGCCCCCACCAGCTTTACGGACGGCGCCCAGTTCGGACTGGGCGCAGAAATCGGTATCAGCACCCAGAAACTGGGCGCCCGCGGCCCGATGGGCCTTGAAGAGCTGACCACCTACAAGTGGCTCATTACCGGCCACGGCCAGACAAGGCCGTAGAGCCGCCCTAGACGATATGCAGCGAACCCGCTGCAAACAGCACCAGATAACCCAGCACGATACTGATGGCGCCGATGATGACGCCCATCCTTGCCATATCCTTCTGCTGGATCATGTTGGTGGCGTAGGCCAATGCGTTCGGAGGCGTGGATATGGGTAGGATCATGGCGCTGCTGGAAGCGATGGCAACACCGATCAGCACGGTGGACGTGCCGCCGACGGCCGCCAGTTTGTCTCCCATGGCCGTGCAGACCACCACGAGGATGGGCATGAGAAGCGCGGCGGTGGCGGAGTGGGAAATCAGGTTGGAGAGTCCGTAGCAAAGCAGGCCGGAGAGAAGGACGATCAGAAGCGGCGAGAAGTTCCCGAAGGGGATGGCTCGGACCACCAGGGCCGCGAGTCCGGAACCGTTCATGGCATAGCCCAGGGCGAAGCCGCCCGCGACCATCCAGATGACCGACCAGTTGATTTCCTCCAGGTCATATTTGGAAATGATGCCGACCATGGCGAAGACCGCAAAGGGAATCAGCGCCACCGTGTAGGTATTGATTCCGGTGACGGTGTCCATCATCCAGAGGAGGATGGTGACGATCATCGTGATGATGACCAGGGTGGTCTCCTTGCCTTTCTTCATCTCGCCGTCGATCTTCAGTTCGATCGTCTTCTGGGTGAAGGGGAAGAACTTCTTGAGCAGCATCCAGGCGATGATGATCATGATGATCACCAGCGGCACCATGAACAGCATCCATTGGCCGAATCCGATGCCCAGGTTCAGGCCTTCCGGATCGTTCAGATACTTCAGCGCGATGGTGTTGGGCGGCGTGCCGATGGGCGTTCCCATGCCGCCCAGGTTGGCGGCGATGGGGATGCTGAGCGCCATGGCCGTCCGGCCCTTTCCGGCTTCGGGAAGCTGCTTGAACACGGGGGTAAGGAAGGTGAGCATCATGGCCGTCGTGGCCGTGTTGCTGATGAACATGGAGAACAGGGCGGTCACGAGCATGAAGCCCAGCAGGATGTTCTCGCTCTTTTTCCCGAACGGGGTGAGCAGCACGCGCGCGAGGTGGACATCCAGACCGGTCTTGGTGGTGGCGATAGCGAGGACGAAACCGCCGATGAAGAGCATGACCACCGGGTCGGCGAAGCTGGCCATCACCTGCTTGTAGCTGAGAAGCTGGCCCGCCGTTTCGGGGTTGCAGATCCATTTGATGCCGGAATCGGAGGTACATAGCAGCAGGAAGACCATGATGGAAACGGAAGTCGCCCAGGCGGGGACCAGTTCCAGCACCCACATCAGCGTGGCGTAGACGAAGATGGCGATGATCCGCTGCTGGACCGAGGTGAGGCCGTCGATGCCGAAGGACTCCGTAGGCAGGAACCAAAGGACGAGGACGATGATGGCGACAAAGATGAGGCCTATGCTTTTCTTCTTCAGGACGGAAGGGTTGAATCTATTCTTCTGACGCAACTTGTGCATCTGTTCAACCAGATTGAAACCGGTAAATTGCTTGAACATGGTATCTTTACAATTGCGTTAGTAGATTATTCATAGGAAAAGCGGAGATCCACGGGAATTCCGGCGTTCTCCAGGACACGCTTGTCGGACAGGCTCTCGGGACCGGCGACGCCGTATTTGGCGACCCAGGCGCGGGCCGCCTCAAGGTCACCGTGGGCCTGGATGCGGAGGATCTCGGCGCCGAGGTTCTCCAGCGCCTGCCAGGTCTTGTCATAGTCGATGCTGTAGCGTCCGGAAGGATTCCAAGTGATCGCCTTGCTTTCCAGCAGGTAGTTATAGACGATGATGTTGGCGACGCCCGTCGGATCCGCCGCACCGAAGCGGGTGGAACGGATGGTGTTGGTGACGAAGGTGGTGAGTACGTCCTCTTTCTGGAAGAGGGCGGAGATGTGGTACGCCTCGGCTTCCTGGGCGCAGAGCCAGGTGCCCAGCACGTTGGATTTCGCCTTTTCCAGGACCAGCGCCTCGTTGCCCAGCGCCTCGGCGACCGTACCCTTTCCGTTCACGGTTTCCTTGACGCCCAGGCCCTTCGCGATTTCGCGGAACACGATGATCCAGTAGAACGCGCCGGCGTCCACGTGGGGCTGATAGACATCCTCCAGCAGCGCGCTGCCGACCGGATGGACCGTGCGGTTGAATTTCTCGCGGATGATGTTGTCGAAGATGATGGTGCGGGTGCCCAGTTCCTCCTGGACTTTCGCGTCATAGGGGAAGTTGATGCCGATGACCTTGAATCCCGCGTTGGTGTAACCGCTGCAGTAGAGGACATTGCAGGAGAAGATATCGGATTCGGCGCCCGGAACGAAAACATGGTTGGCCGGGTCGCCGGGAAGCATGTCCTGAAGTTCCGGCATACGGTCGGACAGGGCGTTGAGTTCCTCGGTGCGCTGGAGATTCTTCAGGAGGACGTAGGCGCCGTAGGAGGCCTTGGTTCCGTAAATGGCGTCATCCACGGCCTCGATGGGGCCGAGGACCAGGTCCATCTTGCTGTCGTTCATCTCCAGCCAGGCCTTGTTGCTCTCGTAATAATCGTCCGTCTTGAGGCCCTCGATGAGCTGGAGAAGGTAGTGCCGGACGCTCTCCTTGATGGTGACGTCGGCCGCCCGCTGCAGGTATCCCTCGATCTGGCCAATCTGGTCGGCATAGGCGTCGTGGTACCAGACGGTCTTCAGGGAACCGTCGCCGTCCCGCCGGACGAGGGTGTAAGGGCTGTTCTTGGCCGGATTGGCGAAAGCGTCGAACTCTTCGGCAGTCATTTCGGCCGGATAGAAGCAGGCGCCTGCCGGCTTGTTCCCGTATCCCGGAACGAAGGGCTTTCCGTCGATGCGGTCCCAGGGACCGTAATTGATTTCGGCATAAAGCTTTTCAGCGGGGTCGGTGAGTGTGCCCAGGAAAGCCTCCTTGTCGCCGAAATACTGCTGCCAGTAGATCTTGTCCACCTCGTCAGCCGCCATCCTGTACAGCCGGAGGACTTCTTTGCCATTGTCTGTGATTCCGGTCAAGTCCGGGGCGGGGATGGTCACCAGGGCATAATTCTCCACAAGCCTGCCCACATTCGCCCGCTCCTGCGTACAGGAAACGGATAAGACCAGGACAGCCGCCAGCACGAGCAATCGTTTCATAGGGGTATGGATTAAATAAGTTTAAGTTCTTCTTGGAAGAATCTTACAAAGATAGCAACAGATTTCGGTTTATCCCCGTTTTTTTTTGCGCGAACTGGACAGCGCGGTCAGGAATTGCATAAGAAGTTGAAACTACGCAAAGTACAAACTTACAAAAAAAAGTTTAATCTTTGCTTTTCCTGTGCAAATCGGAAGGTGTGGCGTTGAATTCCTTGGTAAAACAGCGGGTGAAATACTTCGGGTCGTTGAATCCGACCTCGTAGGCGATTTCGGAGATGTTCATCTCCGTGTTCGTCCCGTTGCTGATCATTTCCTTCGCGACGTTCAGACGGTAGGTCCGGATGAACTGTGCGATGGACAGGCCGAAGCCTTCCTGAATCTTCTCGTTCAGAAGGTTGCGGCTCATGCCCAGGGCATCGGCGAGTTTATAGACATCCAGGTCCGGATCCTTGTACATCTTCTGGATCGCTGCCAGGAGTTGCGCAGAAAAGTCGGAATCGCGGCTGGATGCGGTGCTGGACATGAGGGTATGGTTGCTCGCAATCATTTCGTTCTGCTTCTGCAGCAGCACATTCTGCTCCGCGAGGGCGTCGGCCTTACGCTCCAGCTCTTCTTTCTGCTGCTTCAGTTCCTTCGTCTGCCGGTCCACTTCCTGCTGCAGGAGGTCCTTCTTCCGGTTGATGGAACGCGTATACCAGCGCACAAACAGGTAAATGATGCCCGCAAGGATCAGTAAAGCCAGCAGACGGAACCACCAGCGGTTGTACACGACGGGGATGACATCCAGCGTCTTTTCATCCTGGGACAGGACGTTTCCCTTCTTGTCCACGGCCCTGATCTGGATCTTGTACTTGCCTCCGGGAATGTGCCCGAATTTCACGTGGGTGTCGTTGCCGAAAACCGGTGACCAGTCCTTGTCCATGGGCCGGATCCGGCTCTCGTAGACGATGTCCTGCCGCGTGCCGTAGGACAGGTCCGCGAACTTCAGCGTGAAGTCGTTGTCCTTCTCGCCTTTGCTGACCGTATCGGAATAGGCGAGGCTGTGGAACTCATCCTTTGAATAATACCCCGAAATCACGACATTCGGCATGTTCCCCCAATCGTTCGAAACATAACTGGACCGCAGGATGCTGAAACCGCCTTCTTTCTGGCCGATGTAGAGGGTTCCGTCGCGGCCTTTGGCGACGCTGTTCTCGCAGAAGGACATGGACTTGAGCCCGTCATTCCGGCCGTAACTGGTCAGTTCGCCCGTTTGCGTGTCCAGGCGGGAAAGGCCGTTCTCGGTCGTGATCCACAGGTACATCCCGTCCCGCAGGAGGCCGTTGATCTGGTTGTCCGCGAGGCCGTCTTCCTCGGAATAGACGGTGGTATCCGGATTCTCGGCCTGGTAATGGTCCAGCCGATAGAGGCCGTTTCCGTATGTTCCGGCCCAGATGGTGTTGCCGTCCGGCACGAGGGACATGCACATGGGGAACCCTTCCATCACCCGGGAATCCATGGTTTCCAGGTCGATGACGCGCATCCCTTCCAAGCTGCTCACCCACAGTTTGCCGTCCGCCAGGCAGGCGCCCAGGCAGCCGGACAGCTTGGGGGCGTATTCCGAGAACGTGGAATGCTGGAGATCGTAGATATACAGCCCGTTGCGGGCCGCCAGCCAGATGTAGTCATTGACCGGATCGTACACCATCCCGAGGATGACGTTGATGTTCCGGGCGATTTCCGACTTGAACCCTTCCGGGACGCGGACGACGTCCGGGCTGGACAGGTTCATATAGTTCAAATGTCCGTCCACGGTGCCCATCCAGAGCCTTCCCTGACCGTCTTCGCAGAAGGCCGTGACGGAATTGCTCACGAGTGCCGAGTTCTCCGTATTATAGTTCCGGAACCTCAGGTCGCCGACTTGCCGGCACACGCCGAATCCCGTCGCCGCGAGCCACAGCGTCTCGTGACTGTCGATGAACAGGGCCCTAATGGGGGTGGTGGGGATAGGGGAGGAGGTGGTTTCGATGCGGGAGATGTTGGTGAGCTGGAGGCTCTTTTTCTGAAGGATGACGAGTCCTTCCGCTTCCAGGCCTACCCAGATCTGCCGTCCCCGGGTGGCGATGCTCCGCACGATTTCGCCCGGGAGAATCTGGTTCCCGTAATCATTGGTCCGGGAACCATAGGTGTCAAAAGAATGGCGGGCGGGATTGTATATGCACACGCCGCCCAGCGTGCCGATCACGATATCGTTGTCATCTGTCAGGCACAGGCCGGTGATTTCGTTGTTGGGGATAGAGTGCGGGTCGGAGTCGGAATGCTGGTAGCATGTTTTCTGACCGGAGGTGAGGTCCACGCGGTACAGCCCGTCCATGCTTCCGATCCATACTTCATTCCCCGCGCGCAGGAAGGCGGTGGCGCGGTTGTCTTCGCCGATGAACAGGTCGGGCAGGATTTCGGACTTGGTGAGGCCTTTTCCCTCGATGGGCCGGACCTTGTAGAAGCGGCCGCCCAGGGTGATCCATACGGATCCGTCCTGCTCCACATCGCCGACCTTGGGCATCAGGTTGTCGTTGGGAACGTCACATTGCAGCGAATCTACGAAGAAGCGTCTGCCGTCGTCAGAGAAAGCAACGCGGAAAAGCTTATCGGCGGAGGTGAACCAGATGCAGCCTTTTTCGTCCCTTCGGAGTGCTGCCGGCGGATGCGCTCGGCGCCAGGCTTTGGACATGCCGGGGAAATCGTCCATCGGGGCCAGGGATTTCATGTCCATCACTTCCAACGTGGTGCCGGGAATCCAGATCCGGCCGTAGTTGTCCTCGCGGCATTGGCGGACGATTTCGCCGATGGATCTCGCCCCCGTCTTGCTCGAGAAAGTCAGGAAGGAATCACCGTCGTACCGGACGAGTCCGCCGCCGAAGGTACTGATCCATGCGTACCCGCGGTTATCAAAGTAGATACCGTTGATATCCTGGTCCGGCAGCCCGTCCTCGCGGGTAAGCCGCTTCACGACCATGTAATCTTCGGCCTCTGTCTGGGCGTTGAGCCTGCCGGGTAGGGACAGTGCGATGATCACTGCCAGAATAAAATCCACCCGTATTGAAATTTTTTCCACCATTTATTAAATTTTTTCCACCACGGCTACGGGCAAAGATATGTATTTTTGTCAAAACGACCAAAACTATCAATCAACTAAATACTGATTTATGAAATTTTCCAACGCTTTCCGCGGCCTTTTCCTTGCAGGAATGGTGATGGTTTCCGGGGTGAATTCTTTCGCCCAGAACGTCACGGTCAAGGGAAAAGTCTCCGATTCGAGTGGCGAACCGGTCATCGGTGTCACTGTCATGCTCAGCAGTAACAATACTGTTGGAACCCTCACGGACGGGAATGGTAATTACTCCATCACCGTTCCTGCGAACTCCTCCCTCACGTTCTCCTGCGTCGGTTTTGCGACCCAGGAGGAGCCGTTGAACGGACGTTCCGTGATTAACGTCGTGCTTCAGGAGGACACCGAGTTCCTCGATGAGACCGTCGTCATCGGTTATGGTACCCAGAAGAAGAGACTCCTCACGGGTGCAACAATCAATATCACCGGCGAGGAGATCCAGAAGCAGAACACGACCAATGCGCTCGGTGCGTTGTACAGCTCCGTCCCTGGTGTGAACATCGTCCAGTCGAGCGGTGTGCCGGGTGCCGGCTACAACATCACTGTCCGTGGTCTCGGCACCACCGGTTCCGCGGGTCCGCTCATCGTCATCGACGGTGTCGCCGGCGGCAACCTGGATGATCTCAACCCAGCTGACATCGAATCCATCGACATCCTCAAGGATGCCGCTTCTGCGGCTATCTATGGTGCGCGTGCGGCGAATGGTGTCGTCCTCGTGACAACGCGCCAGGGCAAGATCGGCGAGAAGAAAGCGACCGTTACCTTTGATGCGTATACGGGCTTCCAGCAGCCGAACACCAATGGCGTGCACGGGGTTACCGCCTCGGAGTACCTGGATCTGATCACCCAGGCTGGACTGCATGAATTCGACAACATCGACGAGACGATGCCAGTCCAACGGCAGTGGATGCGGGAAGGAAAGTGGAACGGAACGGACTGGTTCACGGAATCCATCAACAAGAACGCCCCCAACAACAATATGGTCCTGGGTGTGACCGGCGGTAGCGATTCCGTCCGGTACTCCTTCAGTTTCTCCAAATCCTATCAGGAAGGTACCTTGGGCGTGCCCAAGCCTACTTATTATGATAGAACGACCGTACGTGCGAACACGGATTTCACCGTTCTGAGAAAGAACAACCGCGACGTCATCAAACTCGGCGAGAACGTGGTCGTTTCCATCACGGACTCCCGGGGCATGAGCACCAGCGGCCGTGGCAGCGATGTTTCCAACCTGCTGACCAAGACCCCGCTCCTCCCTGCCTACGACCTGGACGGCTCCATCTACACCTATGACAAGCAGGTACGGGATGGTTGGGATGCCAGAGACAATGAAGTCAACCTCCTGCAGGAACGGGAAATGAAAGAAAGTGAAGGAAAGGGTGCGCGTGTCCAGGGAAATGTCTACCTGGAAGTCAGCCCCATCCGGGATCTTAGGCTCCGCACGGCGTTCGGTTTCCGCGCCAATACCAATTTCTCCCGTTCCTATACGCCGGAATATCAGTTGACGGCATCTGATTTCAAGGAATATGACAGTGTGAGCCAGAGTTCCAGCGTTTCCACCAACTGGACCTGGGAACTGACTGCCAACTATCGGAAGACCTTTGCCAAAGCCCATACCATCGAGGCGCTGGCGGGTACTTCCATCGAAGCGACGGGCTGGGGTGTCAACCTCAACGGTACCCGTTCATCCACCAAATTCGGAACGTGGGAATCTGCCAACCTGGGTTCGGTCGAAGGCGCGCTGACGAGCGACGAACATGCGAGCATGGGCGGTGGCAACACGATTCCCTACAACAATCTGCTCTCCTTCTTCGGCCGTCTGAACTACAGCTACATGGATAAGTACCTGCTGACGGCCATCGTCCGTTCCGACGGCTCCAGCAACTTTGCCAAGGGCCACCGCTGGGGCGTTTTCCCGTCCATATCCGCCGGTTGGGTGATCTCTTCAGAGCCTTGGATGGATTTCGCCAAGGATTGGCTCAGTTTTTTCAAGATCCGCGGAAGCTGGGGACAGAACGGTAACTGCCGCATCGAGAATTTCCAGTACACCGGTACAATTTCGCTGAACGGTCAGTACGACTTCTCCTATGACCAGACGAACCCGGTCAGTGCCGCCTATCCCGATAAGATTCCCAATTCCAAACTCTCCTGGGAGACCTCCGAGCAGCTGGCCATCGGCTTCGATTCCCGCTATTTCCGGAGCCGTCTGGGTGTCATCTTCGACTGGTATAGGAAAGATACCAAGGACTGGCTGGTTACCCCTCCTTCCATGGGTATCCTGGGCGCCAGCGCCGCTTCCATCAATGGTGGTGCCGTGCGCAACTCCGGTGTTGAACTCAGCTTCACCTGGAACGACAAAATCGGCGATCTCCGCTACAGCCTGGGCCTCAACGGTTCCTACAACAAGAACACGGTGCTCTACATCAACAATGCCGACGGCATGATCCACGGTGAGAAGAAGATCATCTCCGAGAACGTGGCCAAGGAAGACGGCTTCCGCGCCGAACCGGGCAAGCCGATCGGTTACTTCCTGGGCATGGCCAGCGAGGGCATCTTCCAGAACCAGGCCCAGATTGACGAGTACAACGCAAAGGGCTATCTTTTCATGAACGGTTATGAGAACGCCCAGCCGGGTGACGTCATCTGGATCAACCAGAACGGTGACGATAAATACGACGAGCAGGACTGCGTGGAGATCGGTAACCCCCATCCGGACTACACCATGGGCTTCAGCATCAGCCTGCAGTGGAAGGGCCTCGATTTCAGTGTCAACGGCAGCGGCGCCTTCGGCATGCAGGTCATGCAGAGCTACCGCCAGTTCGCCCTCCAGGATCTGCAGAGCTTCACCAACAACCTGGTCGCCCGCTACTGGACCGGCGAAGGCTCCACCAACAAGTTCCCGCGCTACTCATCCGGTTCGCACAACAATTTCAAGTGCAACAGCTACAACAGCGACATCTTCATCCAGGACGCCGATTATGTCAAGATCCGCAACATCACCTTGGGATATGACTTCAAGCAGGTGTTCAAGAAACTTCCTTTCCAGATGTTCCGGGTTTTCGTGACCGGACAGAACCTCTTCACTTTCACCGGATATGACGGCATGGATCCGGAAGTCGGTACCGGCGCTCCCGGTTACAGTTGGTCTTCCGGCATCGACACCGGTTTCTATCCTTCCCCCAAGGTTTACATGGCTGGTGTCAGCATCAAATTCTAATCCCGAAAGCATATGAAAAAGATTATATTCCTTCTGACCGTATCTCTCTTCGCCCTGGTCTGCTGCGACAAGATCGACAGCCTGCTGGATACGAAGAACTACCAGAAAGCGGACACCTCTTCCTTCCCCCAGACTGAGAAGGATGCGGAACAGCTGGTCAATTCAGCTTATTCTACGATGCACTCCCTGTACACGGGCAGTATCTTCAGGATCAACCTGTTCCGGCGCATGATCGCCAGTGACGACTATTACGGCGGCGGCTCCACGAGTTCCAAGGAGACCACGGCTGCGGACCGTCTGCTTGCTCCCTCCATGGATGAGGACAATTCACCCTGGAAGAGTTACTACAACGGGCTGTTCCGTTGCAACTTCGCCCTGGAGTCCATCTCCGCCATGGAGGACGATCTCTTTACGGGAGACAACAAGGACTGGTTCCTGGGTCAGACGCACTTCATGAGAGCCTTCTATCTCTGGCAGCTCGCCGAGCGGTATGAGACTTTCCCGCTGACGCTTTCGACCGAAGTGGAGAATATGCCCAAGGCCGAAGTCGACGAGATTTACCAGGCGATTGCCGACGATCTCACCGAAGCCATCAAACTTATTCCGGCCAAGTACGGTTACTCCAAGGACAACAATCTTGCCGGCCGTGCCACGAAGTATGCCGCTGAGGCGCTGCTGGGCCGTGTGTGGCTGTTTTACACCGGATTCTACAAGAAAGACAGCATGGCGGGCATCAGCAAAGACCAGGTGATCAAGTATCTGGAAGACTGTGCCAATACCAGCGTCTCCAAGTTCGACCTGGAAAATGACCAGCGCGAAATTTGGCCGTACACCAACGAGTATTCCAGCGGTGTTGCCTATGGGGCGGACTTCGACACTTACGTGAACCACGAGGGCCTTCACTGGGTAGGCAACCATAGCAAGGAGACCGTCTGGGGCGTTCATTTCTCGCTTACCGGCAACGGCTACAACCGTCTTCCGGAATGGATCGGCATGCGTAATTCCGCCCAGCGTCCCAATGCGGACAGTTATCCCTGGGCCGCCGGCTCCAACGGCAACGCTTCCGTCAATCCCATCATGCTCAAGGAATGGTACACGGATCCGGACTACGGTCCGGCGGACAAGCGTTTCTATGGCTCTGTCATCGCGATCCGCAATGCGAACGAGGTGTATTCCGACTGGTTTGCGGACGGCTATGTGGAACTTCCCAAATTCAAGGGACATGACAGCAAGGAGATCGAGCGGACACTCTTCTATTCCAAGAAGTATCAGGCTGTCGGCTGCTATTCCGACGGTACGAAGTCCAGCCTTCTGAACAACTTCTTCAATGCCGTGAACGGCGCCGTCTCCAACAATCCGAAGAGCGGCAACAAGAACGACGCGATCTATATCCGCTTCGCCGACGTGCTGCTGATGCTGGATGAGCTGAAGGAGACCACGACCGGCATGAACCGGCTCCGCGCCCGCGCCGGCCTGGCCCCGTACGACGGCTACACCTTCGAGCGGCTCCAGAAGGAGCGCCGGTATGAACTCATGTTCGAAGGCATGCGTTTCAACGACCTTCGCCGCTGGTATCCCGAAAAGGCCGGTGAAATCATCCAGAAGAACCAGGATGGCGGTTACATCGAATTCAAGGGAGTGCCCACCACCTATCAGGAACTGCCGGGCAGATCCTTCTCCCAGCGGTATGCGCTCACCCGCGGTTTCTGGATGATTCCGCAGGAGCAGATCGGCCTCCAGGAAGGCATGCTCACCCAGAACAAGGGATTCGAAGACCAGGATAACTATCTCTTCGTCGACGGAGACCTTCCGTACTAGACGTCCAAGCTAGCCTCTCAGAGTTGGTTTTAAAATATGGTTGGTGCCGGCGCCCGCTTTCATCCAGCGGGCGCTGGCTTTTTAATTCATGACCTTCGGCGTCGGGACGGGTACCTGGGAAGGGGAATAGCCCGTGGCCTTGCCGAAAACAGAGAAATCCAGGATGCTCAGCGGGCTTGTCCTGGGCCAGTCGAGCATCGTCAGGCGGACGTAGCGGCACTCGACGGGGACGATGTCATCGAAGAGCACGTTCCTGGGCACCTGATTGCCGGATTGATCCAGAGCGGTGCGCCAGTCCTTTCCGTCCATGGAGACTTCAATCTTGTACTTGTAAACCGGTGCTGAACCGGCTGCGCCCGAGAATCCTCGCCGGGCACCGCCGCCGAACAGCAGCCGGGCGCCGTCGATCCGGAAAGTCTGTACCCGGTCACGGTCCACGGCGGGGGACAGACTGATGGTGAGGACCGGATTCGCGTCGTCATCGGCCGGTTCCCACCAGGTCGCCGTGGAATTGTCCAGTGCATATTCAGGACCCCTTCCAGGCTTGGCACTCGAGGCGACCTTGGCTTCCCCGGGGAATCCCTGTCCGGTGCTCATGGTCGTCTTGCCGATGGAGACGATGATGGAACCGGAATCTCCCTGCGTGGGATCCTTCACGACACCGGGTGCCCACTGCGGCGTGTCGGTCACGTTGCAGACGAGATTTCCGTCTTTGTCCACCGTGACGCGGTCCATGCCGATGCGGCGGCCGCCGCTGCGGAGGACGACCGTATAGAACTGCCAGATGTTGCCGTCGGGGCCCGTGACCATGCTTCCATGGGCCGGGCCGGTCACGATACCGTCCGTGCGGCGGAGCAGGGGATTGTTCGGGGCGTACTCGTACGGTCCCTGCACACTCTTGGCCTTATAATAGCCTTCGGCATAGGTCCTCCACTGCGTTCCCGACGCGGAATACTGCAGATAGTAGGTTCCGTTGTGCTTGTAGATCCATGGACCTTCGATCCAGGCGACATCCGTGAACTCGTTCTGCTCGCCCTGACGCTCCCAGACATGGTCGGGATTGAAACTGAAATGGTGGGTGACAGGGCCCACGAACTGGGTGATGTCCTTCGGATCCAGCTTGACGGAATAGATGCCGCTGATGGCCATGCCCGGCCAGAACAGGTAGGGCTGGTTGTTCTCATCGACATAGATATGCGGGTCGAATCCCTGGCTCCAGCCGTGCTCGCGGTCCGGCGTGCCCTTCCATTGGCCCAGAACCTCATACGGCCCGAGCGGATTGTCGGCCACCCATACGTTGGAACTGTTGCCGGTCATGTAGAACTTGCCGTTGTAGGGGCAGACGTCGGGCGCGACCGGAACGCCGGCCACATAGTGGTAATCCCAGTTGAGCATGTCGGAGGATACCCAGGCACCGCCTCCGGTGCAGAACATGTAATACTTGCCTTCCCATTGGAAGACGCTGACGTCTCCCGAGGCGCTCCCTTGTCCGATTTCCATCGGAAGGGGATTGCAGTAGCGTGCATCCTGGCCCAAAGTCTGGGCTTGAAGCAGTCCGGCGGTGAACAACAGGGCGGCGGCTGCCCAAATGATCCGTTTTTTCATGATTATCAATGTTGTGGTTGTCACAAATATAAACAATTATGCGGGAAAAACAGTATCTTCGCAAATGTATCAATCTCAATGGCATGGCTGCTTCTCGTTTTCTCAGGGCGCTCAACAGGATGACTTCTCCTTGCAGGGATATTGATTGCAGTCGGGGAGCCGTCCTGAGGGATGGCATTCTCTTTTATCTGGTCCTTGGACTGATAGATTGAACTGTAATACTAAAATTAAATACAATATGTCAAAGTATCCTTGCGAAAACTGTAAATTCAGAGCCCACTACGACAAGAACCCCAAATCGTTGCCTGGCCGGTTCTGGCGCTGGCATATCAACTTCTGCCCCGGTTGGAAGGCTTTCTTTAACCATCAGGACGAGGAAACCAAAGATGTCCTCCGGGAAAAATACAATTTCCGGAAATACCAGTAGAGTCAGGTATGCGGCGTTTCATTGCAATTTGTTTTCTTGCCCTGGGATTATCCGCTTCCGCCCAGGAAGGATACAAGTTGTCGTGCCGGACTATGAGAATCGAAACGCCTGCCGGAAAGATGAAGGTGAAGGTGCTCAGCCCTGAATCTACTTCGGCACCAGTCCCCGGAATTCTTTGGATCCATGGCGGCGGTTATATGATGGGCGGTTCTTATATGGTCCATGTTTCGGCCGGAAAGATGCTGGGGGAGAGATATGGGGCGGTTGTGGTTTCTCCTGAGTATCGACTGGCAAGAGAAGCCCCCTATCCTGCTGCCCTCGATGATTGCTATGCCACCCTTCAATGGATCTACGATCATGCCGCTGAACTGGGAATCGATCGGAACAGGATAGTAGTCGGAGGGGAGAGCGCTGGAGGAGGACTGGCTGCTGCGGTTTGTCTCTACGCCCGTGATAAGGGTGAGATCCCGATTGCCTTCCAGCTGCCACTCTATCCGATGCTCGACTGTGAAGATACCCCTTCCTCGGTCGATAATCATGGGAAGGGCTGGAATACAAAACGGAATCACTGGGGTTGGCGTCATTATCTTGGAGAAGCTTATGGAAGTCAAGCCGTCAGCAAATATGCCTCGCCTGCCCGTGAAACTGATTATTCCGGGCTACCTCCCTGCTATACCTTTGTGGCTTCCGGAGAGCCTTTTTATGACGAGACCTTGACCTACATCAAGAATCTCCGGAAGGCCGGGGTTGATGCAAAAGTTGATGTGTATCCCGGAGATGTCCACGCCTTTGATTTACTCCTGCCCTGGAAAAAGACGAGCCAGGAGGCAAAGAAGCGGCTGTGTGAGGAATATGAACGACTAATCTCGAGATAGAAAAACCCCGTGAGGTGGGCAATTTAGAGGGGATTCTCCAAGAAACATGATATAACGGCTTCCCGGCGGATCATACCTTCTTCAGCACGACGCCGTGCCCCAGGCTCTCCAGGTCCGCCTGGATGCGGCCGACCGCCTGGATCACCCCGTCCAGAAATCCCTCGCGGTCGACGTTCTTGTAGGAGACGTAGAACCGGAGCGTGTATCCCTTGGCGACCCGGACCTCGACCCTTGCGCGGTAGCGCTGGCCGGTGATCTCGCTCTCGTACCCCGCCTCCTTCAGCCGGGCGGTGATGACTGCCTTCGCGGTGATAGCGTTGATCTCCGATACCTTGCGGCTCCTGAGGTAACGGTCCCGGACCGGGATGGTCCGTTCCGTGAGCGTGCCCTTGAAATGCGCCAGCAACGCCTCCAGCGCAGCCTTCTCCATCTTCGCGGCGGCCTCGTCCCTCCTGAAGCATTGCGGACGGGGCATGTTGGGGACGACAAGCCTGCCCCGGCGACCCCTGAACAGCTTCTCGATTCGCCCCAGCTCGAGATGGACGCACTCCTCCAGGTCGAACCGGCCGGTCTGCCGGATGCGCTCCAGATATTCCGGGATGGCCCTGAGGGCCTCGTCGAGGATCTCATCCTCGGTCATGTCGTCGAAGTTCCTGCTCATAAGAGTTCCATGGTGCACATCCGCCCGGACTTCTCCATCCAGCGGTGCGCGTGTTCATAACTGTACCTGCCGCTGCACACCCATGCGATCTTGCAGCGCATATTCTCCGGGATGGACGACCTTGCTGTTTGTCTGTTCATTCGATGCTCTATTATAAACTACCCGGTCCCACAGGTTTTTTTTCACATGCGCTCGTCAGTAATCCTCCGTGTGAAAAAAAAACCGGATATTTCCGGTATATAGTAACATGACCATGAAGAACAACACCGATACGAGGCAGCAGATTGTCAATATCATCTGCACTATCGTCAGTTAACCATATAACTTATTGATTATGAGCAAGAAATACAAAGGAGTCATCTTCAACTCCGTGACCGTTCGCGCCCTTCGCGGACGACTGGCGGAGGCGGTCCGGGAGCGTCGGATCCGCACGGCCGTCGTGTCCAACCACGGCAGAAACGAGGTCCGGGAGATCCTCGCCCGCGAGGGCCTGACCGTCGACGTGGTGGTCGGCGGCTTCGACCTGGACCGGTTCGGTAAGTACCGCAAGCCCGCCCCGGACATGCTGTTCGTGGCAGCGGCGATGCTGGGCCTGGAGCCGGGCGAGACGGTGTGCATCGTGGACAGTCCGACCGAGCGGCGCCCTGCCTTCCTGGCGGGCATCGACACGGTCTACTACAACCCGGACGGTATGGACGACCTGGCGGACCTCCTCGGGGAGAACCCCCCGGCGGAGCCGCCCCGCCCGTCCGGGGACGTGGAGGCTCCGGTGACGGGCCTGATGGGCCTCATCGTCGGCGACGCCGTCGGGAGCGTATACGAACATCACCGCACGACGGACTACGGTTTCCCTCTGTTCCCGCCACGTTCCAAGCCCACGGACGACAGCGTCTGCTCTCTCGCAGTCGCCCGCTGGCTTCTTGGTGACCGGACCCGGGACAGCCTCGTGAGGAGCATGGTGCAGCTCTGCAACAGCCATCCCCGCGCGGGGTACAGCCACCGCTTCAAGGCGTGGCTGCGCTCCCGGGATCACCGTCCGTACGGCGGTAACACCAACGGGAGCGCCATGCGGGTCGCCGCCTGCGGCTGGGCGGCGGAATCCCTGGAGGAGGCCCTGGACCTCGCCCGTCAATCCGCAGAGGTGAGCCACGACTCCGAAGAAGGCATTCGCGGGGCGCAGGCGGTCGCCGCCGGCGTCTTCCTCGCTCGGACGGGCCATTCCAAGGAGGAGGTGCGACGCTGGGTGGAGGATAACCTGGGGTACGACTTCTCCACGCCAGTGGAGGAGATCCGGCGCACAGCGGACCACAGCTACAACTGCGACGTGTCCGTCCCGCAGGCGTTCTGCTGCTGGCTGCAGTCGGGGACGTACGAGGAAACGGTGCGCAACGCGGTTTCCCTGGCGACGGACGCCGACACCATCGCTGCCATCAGTGGCGCCCTCGCCGCGGCGACCCCGGGGATGGAGATTCCCAGGGCCTGGGCTGAGAAGGTGTTCGACATGCTCCAGAGCGACCTGAAGGCAATCCTGGTGGATTTCGACGTGAAATTCGGTGGATGACCATACTTTCCGTCCATTTCGGCCGGGATGAAAGGAAAAAAGCGTATATTTGGATGCCGGGCAGGTAGGGGCGCCGGCATAATCGTTAAACTCTTGACATATGAAAGATTATCGACAGGTATACCGGTTCTGCGTGATTCGGGGCGTCTTTACCCCCGGAAAAGTGTCCTCGGGGCAGCAGACCTGGTCCATCGTGGAAGAGGAGGAGGCATACCAGTCCCGGGAGATTGCCCACACGGCCTTCAGGAAGGCGAGGGACACATTCGCGGAGGAGGCTGGCGGAGTCGGGAAGAAGGCCCGCAAGGCCGACCTTGTTTACTGGTACTGCCTGGACCGGGATGCACTGCGGGAATTCCATTATGTCCGTTACGACGAAGTGCCCATTCCGAATGCCCGCCCTGCACAAGATGACGGTCCGTTCGCACCGTCACCGGAGCGGATCCTGGAGAGGGGTACTTGCTTCGTCCGTGACAACGTCCGTCACGAGCACAGGGAGGTCGGAGCGGATCCTCAGGGCTCCGATGAATGCATCGCGGAGGGGAGTGCCCGGACACCGGACCGTCCGATGGCTTTCACCAGGCGCCATTCCGCCTTTTGGGCCGCGGAGCTCAGGAATCTGCTGGAAAGCGCGGAGATGGACAGGTATCTCGGCGGGTTCTATCCGGATGAGCTGCGCGACGTCCTTCTCCGGAAGGCCGTCCGCATGGAGAGCACCCGGAAGTTGTTCACGCTGGCTTTGAAGGCCTGGAAGCAGGGGGTAGGGTCGTTCACCGTCCTTGCCGACAGCGAGTGGCTGACCGGAGAATATAACGAATGGAGCCACTACTGTGGATGGGACCCCTACAACAACGACCTCCCCAATTACCTCGCCGATTCTCTGAACTACCATTTCCTGAAGGACTCGGGCAGGATCGAGGACTATGACATCCGGTCCTTCGCGCAGTACCGTCGCCTGTGCGACCGGTGCCGTGAGGATTCTATGCTCCTGGGTGATTTGGCCGATCCGGAAGCGTTCCTGGAGGATCCTTACGTGACGGATGTCGAGATAACGGCCTGCTGGGAGAGCGGCTTCCCCCTCAAACTGGACATCTCCTTCGATACCTTTTTCATGGAAGAGAGGCCCGACAATGCGGACGTAACGGAGGAAGCCTACGGAGAGCTGTCGAGTGCGTACGACGCTTATGCCTATTATCTCCGGTCGGCGGACAGATAGTCTGTCTGACAGGGGTAAACGTTATTTCCAATAAAAGACCGGATCATGACAAGTCAAGTGACTCTTTCGGTGTGTGGAAAGGATATCCTCCGCATCGGTCACACCTGGTTTAATGAAGAAGGAAATCTGTCGATCCTCTTGAGAAACATCCTGCTTTGCTTCGGCGACGGGTACGTCATCACGGACGAGGAGGACTTTGAATGGGAGAACGGCGACGACATCCTATTTAGGACCAATCTCCCGTATGAAAGGTTCGAGGAGGTCGCGAAAGACTGAAGAATGACATTCGGGATCCGGATGGAGAATCCCATCGAAACTGCCCCCCCTAATTCCGCATCCCATTGCCCCTTTGTCAAGGCGGGTCAATTTACTGCGGATTCTCCACGTACAATAGAATTGGACTTTTTGCACAAAAATTTCACTTATAATTGAATTATTTGACAATAATAACTATATTTGCATGCGTTATTGATATGTATGCGTTTCGAGATTGTTGAAATACCGGAATTGTCTGGTGAGGCGTGTAAGATTTACTCCATTGCTTATAATGGCAGTGAGGATACGTTGTTTGACTATTTTCTGGATAAGATCGGAGATGATTTCCCGGAGGAGGTTGAAAGCTTATGGGACAAATTGGAGTATATGGGAAGAGAAGGGGGCGCACGAATCCAGTTTTTTCGAGAGGATGAGGGGCGCCCAGGTGATGGAATAGTTGCGCTACTGAAAGAAACTGGCTATCCATTAAGGCTATACTGTATTCGTTATGGCAGTTGTACATTGATTCTCGGTAATGGCGGTTTTAAACCTCCATCTGTCAGGGCTTGGCAAGAAGATCCTTTTTTAGAGGCTTGCGTAAAGGGATTAATGTCTTTATCATCACAGATAACAGAAAGAATTAAGAATAGGGAGATTACGTTTGATTCAAACGGTTCATTGGTAGGAGATCTGGTATTTGGAATAGAAACAGAAGAATGAAAACGAGAAAACGACTGGCAAGCAGCAGATCTGAACTGGAGTATCGGAAGGTGGCACGTAGAATGCGTACTGCCATTCAGATTGCTGATGCTATGGAGAAACACGGCATATCCAAAAAGCAATTGGCGGATATGATGGGGCGTAGCCCCTCTGAAATTACGAAATGGCTGAGTGGCGACCAGAATTTCACGCTGGACACATTGACGGAACTCTCCTATTATCTGAAAGAAAAGATAACGGGGGAGTCTTCCGTTGATAAGAACACGTTTGTTTCTGTTGTTTACAGCTCGCTGGAAGAGACTGTAATTCCCGATGGAAGGATGAGTTCCAGGATTAGCGTCAGACCGAAATGGAGCCGTCCAGAACCAATGACTCTTTATGCTTATAACTAACTCTTGCAGATATGGAGCAGAAAATCAAAATACGTTTTAGCATTGATGGAATAGAAGAAAAGAGTTTTGAATTGTCTTCTTCTATCCCTCATCAAATTGATGCGGGTTCATTGCAAGTTCGATATCTTATCGAGACAGAAATACTCCGGACGCAAGAAAAAGCCAGGGTGATGGCAGGGGTTAAGTACTCCACGGCCGAAGACTCACTTTGTGAGCTGATTATCAGTATGGTTTTCATGGTGGAACCCTTCGCCGACATCATCAAAATTGATGAGGCAAAGAATACTGTCTCATTCACAAAAGAAATCGTTCCTACATTATTGAATATTACCTTTGGCACTCTCCGGGGCGTCCTATTCGAGAAAACAAAAGGGACAGCACTCGCAGGATTTCCTTTGCCTCCAGTCTCAATGCCTAAACTTGTCGAAATGAATAGGTTTAGAGTGGTGATGGATAGAGAACAATGAAAGGAGCGTTGGAGGCATCGGCAAAGTTCGGAGACGGTGGTTTGTCTGCGTGGGTATTTGAGGGAACTGCTCTATGCCGGAGAGGGTTGGCTGACGGATTCCACCGACCTGAGGTCCAATGGGGCCGTCATGACCCTGAATATCCCACTTGGCCAGTGGCATACTGTGGAGGTGGTGAAATCGGGGACGGTGATTCTGGAGTATAAGGATGGAGCATATGAGTCGCTAGGGGAGGAGGATATTTTGGCTTGAGGTAGATTGCCGACGGATTGCAGATGATCGACCGGTTTTCGCGGTGCATCGTTGAGAATTGCCGGATGCTCCCGATTAGCGTGTATGTCTGGCTGGGTGTTGTGCTTTGTGTAGGAACGGGGTTGCTGTGGGCTTTCATGGACTTCCGGAAAGGGTCACGGTGGGCAACAGGGCTGCTGGTGGGGTATTTGTTATGGATTTACAGCATGACGGTGATGTGGAAGAGGGGATGTAGCAATTGAGGAGATAGGGAAGGCAATGGAAGAGGCTAGAACGATGATTAATGGCGGTAATCTTGATATGAAGATGTTGAATGAAGTAAATCCTGCTCAGGCATATTTTGAAGGTATGCTTTGGGCAGCATTTGGAGTGAGAATCTTCAGCGATAACGTGGCTGAATGGCAAATTGACGCTGTGAAGAAGTATGCCAAAAAACTGAAAGATGAGGAGATACTACACTCGGAAATAGCCCCATCAGAGAAGAAGAACCAGAAGAAGGTGTGGGAGGAATGGATGGACGAAACAACCAAAGGGTTTAAAGAGGTGCTTAAGAGAGAGGGGAGAATGAAGTAAGATAATTGTCCACGATTCACGATAATTTACCATTGTTGATATGATTAGATTTCTCCAAATTTCAGACATCCATTTTACCGATGAAACGGGGAATGATGATGGCTACAAGTTGATGAAGTGTAAGTTCCTTGAGGATATTGAGGTATGCAAGGGATTGATGGGTAAGGTGGACCGCATCCTCATCTGCGGAGATATTGCATTTGCCGGTATGGATAATCAGTATAAAGATGCAAGGTCATTTATTAATAGAATATGTGAGAAAACAGAATGTGAGGACGTATTGTTGGTGCCTGGTAATCACGACAAGAAGTGGGAAGTGTATACTAGAGCACGTTCAATTATGAAAGATACACTCTTGAAAGGGAAAAATACTCAACTGCTTTTGGCTTCGAAAGTGAAGGAACCAATGGTCGTAGGAATTTTATATGCCCCTTTTAAACAGTATTCTAAACTGGCATTGGAATACATGTGTATTAGCGATGTGGCGTTAAAGTGCACGAATTTGCCTGAACAAGACCAAGACATAGAAAGGATGCCAAAATTCAAACCGGAGGATGCGATGTACTGGACGAAATCTCTTGGCGTTTTGAATGGCTATCCAGTATTCATACACGGTGGTAATACTTCTCTTTTGTCGGATAAAGATGATGGAGACAGTCGAAAACCGGAAATAGGAAAACATTTTCAGGTCCTACCATTACAAGCTTACAATGTTGCAGGAGAATCGAATGAGATTCATATTATGATGCTTCATCACCCGATGAGTGAGATAATTGATGGTGCTAAAATTGAAAAGGAGATTGACAATAGATTCAACCTTCAATTTTATGGACACGTCCATAAGCAATCATCGTCGGATAATGGCGTTATTAAGGTTTATTCTGGTGCACTTCAACCAGAGGAAGAAGAGGACAAGACGGAGTATTTCCCCGTTTATAACATCATTGAAATGGATGTGATAGACGAAGGAGGAAAGCCATACCTCAAGGTTGATGTTTATAGTCGAAAATGGGACGGAGCAAAGTTTGACGAGTACGAGGAAGAGACCAAAACAGGCTTGCAGGCTTTAAAGGTAGAACTGAAACACAATGATGCTTGGGAGAGAACAATGAAAAGAGTAAAAAGCGAAAAGATTGGGGCCGGAGACCAGCAAGAGGCAAGACTCGAAGTATATCCAATTGCAGTTAAGAATAGTTTTCTGCGTAGTGGTAAAGAGAGGAAAATCATCGAAGAAATGTACAAAGATCGCTTTGACCACATCAGCCCTAACCGCGTTAAATATTTGACATTCCTCAGGCAAGTTGAATTGGATGGAAGGTTCAATGAATTGAATGTAATATTGAGTAGATATGGAAAGTAAGGAACTGATAAATGCTATAAACAAGCACCTATTCGTGCCTATTCCCGACGAATTTGCAGAGCATCTGGAAAAGGTGGTAGTGAATCATATTTCGGGTATGACTGCTGAAGCAGTGACGAATTATGCCAAGGCAGTTTTTCTGAACCAGGTGAATTGGAAGTTTAAGAATGCCATTCAGACTAAGTATAAGGAGCAGTTTGGCGCGACATTAACAATGCCCAACATCGTTTATCTTATACTTGAATGTTACACGTTAAAACAGACGGTTCAATCAGATGCATTAGATGATAGTTCGAAAGCAAAGTTCTCACTGATAGTGCGGAACTGTGCAGTGGCAAGAAAGGGGAACTGGAATGGCATCGTTTGCTCAAAATGGCTGATTGAGATATACGAGAAATACGAAGAGTATAGTAAGAAAAAGGTGATAAACACCGTCGCCAATAATAGCCTGTTAAAAGCTGTTGTCCCGAAGACCCAATGGTCGGAAACCGACTTGGAAATAATGGAGAAAGCTGTATTTGACCAGATAAGAAGTCTCTGTGCCGGAGGAGTAAGAGGGGAGCTAGATTCTTTTGTTATCAGTACAGAGTTCAAAAACATAAGCAGTCCTTTTGTGAAGGCCTATATTCTGGCAAAGAAAATGGTCATGGAATGGAACTGGAAGTACATCTCAGAAAGTCCAGTAGAAATAATGTGTGATGCGCTGGGTGAGACTGCTAAGAAGAAAAAACAGCTTGGCAAGATTGTCGCTGAGGTGAGAACTGGGATAGCCAAGGAACAGATGGTGAACCCCATCGAGGGTTCATCGCTACTATTGGCTCGATTTTCTGGAGGTAAGAATAATGTACTGGATGAACGGATGTTCTCAGCATTGGAGTTAGGAGTGTATCTCTATTATGAGTTGCTTTTAGAAACTTTTAATGGCTAAGAAGATGACAGAGCAAGTAGATCAAATAATCAATAAGATGACAGGCGGAACTGAAAAAAGCGCACAGGATTCTTCTACTAAAGGAAACGGTAGCAGTCAGTTTATGTATTGCGATGCTAAGAGTCAGCAGGAGTTGAATGAATTCGTGGATAGCGAAAAACCGAAACTGATCGCTCTTGTCGGATTCGCAGATTTCGGAAAATCAACTTTTATAGGAGCGTTGTATCAGCAATTGATAGAGAAATTGAACTACAAGGGCTATGCGTTTGTGGATTCAGAAACGTATGTGGGCTTTGAACGCAGAGTGTTTTTAAGGCGCATCAACGGAGAAGATATATCTGACACTAAACGAAACATTCTGAAAGAGAACGATATATTGCACATCAAACTTCGTTCGGGAAAAGGATACTCTCACCATGTGCTGATTTCAGATAAGGCTGGTGAAACTTACTCAAAGTACATTTCATCTGATGAAGAAATCGGAAGAGATATTGTTCTTGAGAATGCAGATCTTGTGGTTCTATTTGTTGATGCTGAAGCGGACAGTAAATCGCTTGCTGAACACAACTTGATAGTGGAAAAGTATGAGAGCCTGCTGGCAAGACTGAAGATCCAGAAGAAACTGAGTGAAGCAATAGCATACGTTGTGGTGTTTACCAAAGCGGACAAGGTAACAACAGCAGAGCGGAAGAAGAAATTGGCAGATAGGAGAGAACTGCTATGCAAGAAGTTCACAGAATTATTGGAGGCTGACCCCATTGATGTCTATGAGGTAAATTCAAAAGCACTTGACGATACAGCCTTGAACAACGTGTTTGAGAGAATCATTAGTCCTAAACCACAAGTAGAAGGACCTAAAGAGATTGACTGGGTAAAAATGGAAATTGATAGGAGGTTACGGTAATGGAAACAACGAATATACTGTTGGCCGGTTTGCCAGCTGCCGGTAAATCAACATATATTACTGCTCTGTGGGCAGTGGAAAAGGATGGGAAATCAGGGCATTTACTCTCTTGTGACGGGATGCCGGCGGAGTCATCTTATATAGACAGTATGCGTGAGAACTGGATGGTATTGAAAGAGGTGAGACGTACTGCATTTTCAGAACCACAGGAGATTGTACTCCCGATGAAAAGCAGTAGGACGGGAGAAAAGATAAATCTTTCGCTGCCTGACTTCAAAGGTGAGATTTTTCAGAGAATACTTGACAATGCAGTTTCGAAAGAGATTGAAGATTGGTGTGACAAATCAAGCGGGATTTTGTTTATGCTGAATCTGGGCGGATCTTCACCTCAGATGCTCCAAGAACAGGTTTCAGAGGTGACAAAGCCCAAGGTGGATTTGGAAAAGGTAGTGATGACTTCGAGCGATATAGACCCAGCGATACAGAATGTACTTCTATTGAAGTATCTTTATGAGCGTATGGACGACATCCCTGTTGCCATTTGTTTTTCATCGTGGGACGCGACCGACTGCAATGAAGGGAAAAGCATAGATAAATGGGTAGAGGAAAACCACACCTGTATCTACAACTTTGTTAAAGAGCATTTCTCATCCTTTAAATTTTACGGTATTAGTGCCCAAGGAGCTGATTATGGAGAACTGGATGAGAACAGTGGTGATGATCTTGCAGAGAAGACAACACTGAAGGAACGTGCCTTCATCTATACAGACCAAAAATCATTTGATATTACCGAACCTATCGATTTCCTGATTATGGAAAAATGATGAAGATAGAACAGTTATTACACGGATATGACAACGGGCATCGTCTGTTGGCCGGTTCTGTATTGTTGAAAAACAGTACAGAAATGGATGCTGTTGCCACACTAAGCGACTGGAGCGAATATGTGGCTCCAGGCGAAGGTGAATCATCGTATGTGACTGCATATCCTTTACAGGAAAGTGGCTTCTATGTGATAGCCAAGACCTGGTATGCGGACGAGATGAAGCGTCCTGGATGCGTATGGACTCATTCACTTTTATTACCATTTGATGCGCTGAACCTTCTAGATGACTTCAAAAGGCTGACTCGTTTTTTTAAAAGACCATCTCTTGATGGCGGCCTTGATGAGTACTCCAACACCATTGAGTATGAGAACAAGGATTACTCTGTTTACGATTACCACCGTTTGTCTGTTCCCAGGAAAACAGAGGCGCTTGTTTTTCAGGCTTTTCTAAATAAAGGGAATGATCCTCTTTTATTCGAAGCGCAGAAAGATAATGAACTTGTTGAAGAGGCTCTTCTTGCGGTGATGAATACATTACCTCAGAAGATGCTGCAGAAGATATCATGGTGTACCGGAACGGCCTATCTAAGAAAACTGAATGGGCAACCTTTGACCTGTCAGTTTGTTTCGCGGAATACTCATGGATATTTGATAGAAACTCCTGTTTCTGAAGAAAAATGGCAGACATACGTATTGGATGCCGTTATGCGGGGCAATGTGAATCAAGGTCAATTGGTCAGATTGTTTGCTGGTGATATTGAAGACAATGCAGATAACTATGCGGCCATCGCCAAAACTCTTTACACACTTGAAGATTACTTCAAGGTCGGAAAAACGAATGAAGAGCGATTCAAAGAGGTGCTGGGAATTGTTGCAAGAGCTTTCCCCGATAAAGACAAGGGGATGGTCATCAAGAAACTTTTGGTAAATAAGACCTTCACTGACAGATATTGCGAGAATTGCAAATTCTTTTTACATATTTCCACATTGCCTATTGATAAGGCTTTTGATGTTGCTGTGACTGGCCTCAATGAAAGATGGAATGATTTTTTAAGCAAGGAGCGTAATCAATACGTTCCCTTGCTGGCTGATATTTATAAGTTAGGTGAAATAAACGGTTGGGGAATTCAAAAGATGAAGGAAAGCGTTGGCATATTGTCATCAGAAGAGGTGACAGAGATGATTAAAAACGATTTCCATCTTTTCAGTTCCATTGTACTTTTGAATCCGGAACTGCTTAATCAAACACCTTGGTCGGTATTGTCTAACCAAGAAATCGAGACAATACTCCCGATGATTCTTGATGAGAGGACACGCAGAGTTTTCCATCAGTGGGAACAGGTGTTTACAATTCTCTTAGAAAAGGGAGTGGAGATAAGTAGTGGTTTGGCGACTGAGGTTTTTGCTAAGACTGATAATGCAACGGGTGTATTGCTGGATTTTGTGAATAGTGATTCTTCACGGTGTGTGAGTTACGTTCTTGGTATTCAATTAGGATATAAGACAGACGAAGTGTTGACTTGGCTCTGTAATACGGAGGTGATTACGGATAATGTTGCCTATGCGATTGTAAACTCTGTATACGAACGTTCTAATGCAGTAATTAGCAGAGGTGCTAAGATCTGGAGACCATTTCTTGAACTGCAACTCCATAACTTGGACGCAAAGGTGTATGCATATATGTTTGCTTTGTCTTTTAATTGGCCTACTGATCATGATGCACTAGAGTTGATGAAGATGGCTTTTTATCCGCTGCATACGCTCCAAGCAAACAAACAACTTGGATATAGCAACTGGTCGTACATTGCCCCTTATATGGAATCCGTTATGATTTGGGATGAATGGGACAACTGCAAAAAGATGAGAAAGACGGTGGTAAAGAGGCTCAAAAAAGCCAGTGCAGATGTGAGCGTGCTGGACAACTATACGCCCGATGGGGAGTTGAATGCGGAATTGAAGAGGATGTGGTAAAGGGATAGTAGATATGTGGAGAATCCTCTCGAAACTGCCCCGGGTATTTGACATGACCCCAAAAAGTTGGACACCAACAATTGGGTTTTATGTACAAGAAGCATTCGTTTGAAGAGAAGTTAAGATGTATGAGACTTCTCGATGAAGGATACCCATTACGGCGTCTCTCTAAAGAGTCGGGAATCCTTAGGAACCAGCTCCGCGATTTGCGAAAGCGTTACTTGGCTTTTGGAGAAGATGGGTTAAGGCGTAAACCGGTCCATTATGCATCTGAGGCAGAAAAAGCATCGGTAAGAGCCGAGATTCTGGAAAAAGCATTACCTTTGAATGAGATCTGCTTGAAGTATGATGTCTCAGAAAGTGCCATCCGCAATTGGCACAAGATAGAAGGAAAACCACCGCAGCCCATGGCTAAGCGAAAAAAAGAAGCATCACTTTCGGAGCTGGAAGAGCTCAGGGCCCGAGTCGAGTACCTGGAAGCCGAGAATGCTCTGTTAAAAAAAGTGAAAGCCTTAGTCGAAGCAAGGGATGCCCATCTAAAAGGGATTGGGCAGAAGCCATCCACGAACTAAGGCACGAACACGATCTTGAGCTCCTGCTCCAGATACAAGGGATGGCCAGATCCACCTTCTATTATCATATGTCTCTTTTGTCAGGGCCAGATAAGTACGAAGATATAAAGCAACGTGTCTGCATCATCTACAAACAGCACAAGGGTCGTTACGGGTATAGGCGGATAACACTCCAGTTAAGAAATGAAGGTGTCACCATCAACCACAAGACGGTTCAAAGGCTAATGGCAGACATGGGACTTAAAGCAAAAGTCAAGCGTGCGAAATATCGTTCATTCAAGGGCGAGATAGGCAGAATCGCACCAAATGTGATTGATCGAGACTTCAAGACCACAGGAGTAAACCAGAAATGGGCTACAGATATCACGGAATACAAGATAAATGAAGAAAAAGGATACCTGTCACCGATTCTCGATATGAACAACGGAGAGATTGTGGCGTATGCAAAATCCCGTCATCCCAATCTGGAACTTGTCCTAAGAATGGTGGATGATGCAATTGCTCGCGAAAAGCCACCAAAGGGACTTGTACTCCATTCAGACCAGGGCTGGCATTACCAGAACAAGATGTATCAGAACAGGTTGAAAAACAACGGGCTGGTACAAAGCATGTCCCGAAGGGGGAATTGCCTGGACAACTCGATGATGGAGAACTTTTTTGGGATAATGAAATCCGAGTTGTTATATTTGCATCGTTGGAATACTCTTGATGAGTTCGAGACCGCGCTTGATGAGTATATCGAGTATTACAACAAAGACAGAATCAAACTGCGATTGGACGGAATGAGTCCGGCACAATACCGAGCTCTCCAAATATCAAATCTTTAGTTAATTCGTCCAACTTTTGGGGTTCACTTCAAAAGAGGGGACCACTTTCGAAGGGATTTTCCATAGAATCCTGCACTTGTAAATCTAGTAGACACAGTGTTATCGGTTGCATACTGCCCCTTGTTTTTTGCTTCTTTCTTCCGCTCCTTGAGAATGGCTTTGCTCTTTTTTATCTGCTCCTTAACCCGTTTGGAGTCTTTTTCAAACTCGTTTGGAAGAATGGCGATGTATGGAAATCCCGCGAGATATTTCCCAACTCTTCTTCGGTGAGGTAAGGGGAAGAATAGACTTCGTAGTATTGTTTCCCTCAAGTAGGTTTCGCTATAATAATGAACGATGGCTATGATGAAAAATATAGCGACCAGAATCACCGAGGCTAACCCGAAAGCAATACTCTTGTTCCATAATCGATTATCTGTGTATTTCTTCAAGTATCTTTCAAAACAATCCATCCTTTCTTCAGTCCTCCATTGACTCTTGGATGATAGGTAAACTGAGAGGTTAGGTCTTTTGACATAGATAACTTATAGCACTCTGATAATCATCGATTTACAAGGATCCTCTTGTTAGGTCTGTTATCCCCATCGCTCTTCTATTATTGTTTAGTCTATTGTACTTTTGCAATGACTAAATACACACATTATGAAGAGCAAACAAGCCTTTCTTTCATTGTCGCTACTCCTGGTGGGAGCGGGGCAATTGTCTGCCATGCAGGACCAGATTCCTATCCCTATCTACACGTCCGATGAAGAGTTTACCATTATCAGAACACCGGGCTCAATCAGGATTGACTGTGTTTACGATACGGACAATAACACTTTTGTCTTCGGAATCATAGGCAGCACGGAAACACTAGCCGTATCCATCAAGAATCCCGACTCTAACGAGACATATAACACTGTATTCGTAGGCAGCGGGCTCTTTTATGTTCCCGTCAGCGGGAGTGCCGGCCTTTGGCAAATGACGATTACCCGTTCAAACGAGTCAGAGTATGTAGGTGTAATTCAACTATAGGATTCATAGGCATTACACCTTGTCTACGAATCCTTTGACATTTCAATCAGTAGTTAATCTACCAGTGTTTCCTCATGCCATTAATACTCCACCTGCAAAGAGGGTGTGTCAAAAAAGCATGCTTTGAAAGGATCTCTCGCGCTTTTATCGAATTGAAATCCGAGGCATTTCCACTTTGAGATTATGACTAGAATATTAAAGAAGTTATTGAATACCCCGAAGCAAAGAAATGCCTTCTTCCTCTTATGAGCGTGACTACCTTCCCCAATTGAAAGTGTCCTTTATTCTTGAAAACGGAATCCTAAATAAAAAGCGGGTTTGCATGTTTTTCTTTACAATCCACATTCTGTTTTTGGTAAAGAGGGGAATTATGTAGTAATAAAGTGCGTTCATTCATCTCCATGAAGTATGAAAGAAAAAACCATTTTCCCTATTTCTGTAATTGAGCAGTCGGCTGATCAGGTTTTCAACGAGCATTCTCGGCTTGGGGGTATTCTTTATATGGTCGTCCTATTCAGCATTGTAGGAGCACTGTTTGCTATCAATTGTATATATGTTGATGTCAACGTGCAAGCATCTGGAATCATTAAACCTCGTGAGGATCATACTATAGTTCTGACAACCATCAATGGCTTCATCAGCCCTCGAAACGTTATTCTAAACACCCATGTTAACGTTGGAGATACACTGGCAATTGTCCGTTCGGAGATGATTTCGGTCAAACTTCCGGCACTACAACAACGTAAAGAAGAATTACATTCATTGATTTCTGACTTGAAACAACTCACGACCCGCGACCCGGCAAACGTAAAACTCTTAAGCTCAATATATAAGCAAGACCTTCTTTATTATCTTTCGCAATGGACGGAGGCAGAGTCGAAACGAAAACAAGCTCACGCTGCCTATGAACGTGCACGGAAACTCTTCGAAGCTAACGTAATTCCACTCTCGGACTATGAGCCCATAGAAATGGATTATACGCTTGCACAGAACGCCGTCAGCACATTGATTGGATACCAAAAAAGACAATGGCAAGCAGACTTAAATAGCTTTATGAATGAGCTAAGGGACATTGAGACTCAAATGGATCAGATTTCCATTCAGGATGCCGAGTCCATAATAACCGCACCCGTTTCGGGAACTATCCTGCAAGTACAGTCCCTTTTTGAGGGCATGTTCATTCCTGCAGGCCAGCAGTTGGCTGAGATTTCTCCAGATGGTGATTTGATAGCAGAATGCTATGTCGCTCCCGAAGATATAAGCTACCTAAAAACAGGGACAAAAGGGAAAGTCCAGGTTTCATCTTTTAACTATACGGAATGGGGGATGCTTACAGCGACAATAGAAGAAGTATTTGATGATGTTTCTGTCTCTTCAGATGGACGACTATCATTCTATAAAGTGTATTGCTCATTAAGTAATGACCATTTAACCTTAAAAAATGGTTATAGAGGGTATCTTAAAAAAGGAATGGCAATCAATACAAACTTCCTTATCACGCGTCGAACAGTATTCCAACTCCTTTACGATACAATAAACGACTGGCTGAATCCCAATATCCAGAGAAACCATGAATAAGGGCATAAAAGTCAAACAACACGACATTACTGATTGTGGTGTCGCTTGTCTTGCCTCCATATCTGCCTTCTACGGACTACAACTTCCAATTGCGAGGATTCGCCAGATGGCATCGACCGACCGAAAAGGAACGAATGTTCTCGGACTCGTAGAAGCGGCCAGCAAACTCGGTTTTGATGTCAAAGCTGTCAAGTCCAAGAAACAGGATGGCACCAACAATACTGAACCACTTTATCAGATTCCCACACCGGCTATAGCACATGTCATCAAAAAAGGTCGGCATTTTCATTACGAGGTAGTATATGGAATTAAAAAAGAAAAGATCCGGATTATGGATCCGGGAACAGGGGACATGAAGTGGTTCCCTCTTGAAGTTTTCAAAAAGGAGTGGACAGGTGTCCTGGTTCTGCTCATGCCAAAAGATTTTCAGAAGATGGACAAAACCGTTTCAATGTTCAAACGACTTACCTTTTTGCTGAAACCACATCGTAAGACTGTAGTAGAATCCATTTTCGGCGCTGTTATTTATACCCTTCTGGGTCTTTCCACATCTATCTATGTGGGGAAAATAGTCGATTATGTGATTCCAAACGGGAACGAAAATCTTCTTAACCTATTAAGTGTGTTAATGCTTATCATTCTATTGCTATCTCTATTCATTGATGCCGTAAAAACCGTCTATATGCTTAAGACGGGTATCAAGATAGACACAAGATTAATTCTGGGTTATTATAAACACCTTTTACGTTTGCCGCAATCCTTTTTTGATACAATGCGGTCTGGCGAAATCATCTCTCGTATCAATGATGCCATAAAGATTCGTTCGTTTATCAACGAAACACTTGTAGGACTAATGGTTAACATCTTTACGGTTGTTTTTGCTTTTTCATTAATGTTTACCTACTACTGGAAGTTGGCGGTCATAATGTTGATTATCATCCCTTTATATATGGCACTCTATATATTGTATAACCGAGCAAACAGAGTCGTTTTAAGAAAAGGGATGGAACAAGCAGCTGAACTAAATGCACAACTCGTCGAGTCAATCAATACAGCAGGAACAGTAAAACGCTTTGGACTTGAAGAGTATGAAGATATCAAAACAGAGAATCGTTTTGTTTCCTACATAAAGACCACCTACAAATCTTCAATTAATGCTCTTTGGGCAAATTTGAGTTCAAGCGGAATTTCCCGTCTATTTACAATTATTGTTCTATGGGTTGGAACTCTATTCGTCTTAAAAAGCATAATCACTTCAGGAGAGTTGATGTCTTTTTATTCTCTTACATCATATTTTATCGGTCCAATTGCCTCATTGATAGGAATCAATCGCGTATACCAAGATGCGAGGATTGCTGCTTCTCGTCTATTTGAAATCATGGACCTAGATGTTGAGAACATTGACGGCAAGATTCGTTTTCCCAGAGAGTTCGCTGGTGATATCTCCTTCGAGCATGTTAATTTTCGATATGGAACTCGTACCGAAGTTTTTAAAGATTTTTCGGTCTTATTCAAAAAAGGACAGATTAGCGCAATTATCGGAGAAAGTGGTTCCGGGAAAACCACACTTGCAACCCTACTGCAGAATCTTTACGAATTGCAGCAGGGGCGTATCTGCATAGGGGGAATCGATATCCGGCATATTGAGAATTCCGACCTTCGTTCACTTGTATGTGTTGTTCCTCAACGCATTGACTTATTTGAGGGGACCATCTTGGAAAACATTGTTTTAGATGATTATGATCCGGATAACGCTAGAGTATTACAACTATGTAAAGATGTGGGTCTTTTGGCGTTTATCGAAGGACTTCCGCTAGGATTTAACACCAACATTGGAGAAAATGGAGTTAAACTATCAGGAGGTCAGAGACAACGTATTGCCATTATTAGAGCTCTCTATCGCAATCCTGAAATACTAGTTTTGGACGAGGCGACATCTTCTTTGGATTCTGAGTCAGAAAAGAGTATCAAACGAATCATCTCTAATCTTCGTGCTCAAGGGAGAACTGTTTTACTTATCGCACATCGCCTAGGAACAGTTATGACTTCCGATGAAATATATGTACTCAAAGAAGGCGTTCTTGTAGAGCAGGGGGCTCATCTAGATTTAATAATGAGAGATGGAGAATATGCTCGCTTCTGGAAGGCTCAAACAGAGTATAACGTTTGAAAAAGGTTTTCGCATATATCGACTTGCTCGCGAGATTTCACACTCTTGTGATATCTCGCACTACAGGGAATCCGGCATCTTTTGCAAATAAACTTGGTATTAGTCGATCCTCTCTCTATAACCTTATCGAAGAAATCCAGTCATATGGAATAGAAATTGAGTATTCTCGGATTTGGCAAACATTCTTTTATACTCACCCAGATGGGGTGGAAATCACAATATCCATTTGCCAGCATGAGAAAAAAAGGTAATTTTTACACTCCGTCCATAGTTTTTGGATTTGTTTTATAGATTTTTGTCTTTGAAAGACATATAAATAGAATGTGAGGTTATCAAGACTTACTATTAATAATACTAATGAAATATGAGACACTTGTACGGAACAGTTGGACTGGAAGAGCTTTCAGTCGAAGAACAGAAAACGATTAATGGTGGTGACGAAAACGAAGGCCTCCTCTTTTTGCTTGTTATTGCAGGGCTTCTCATCTGGGGACTTATCACGGGAGACATCGAAGTTGGACCCTATGAAGAGCCCGAGCCGATGCCTTTCCCCGAGTACATGTAATCTATGCTTTTGCAGATAGATTTCTTGTTCTGATGTTTACCCCGATGATCAATCACCTAGTTGAGATTTCTACTCTTTGTTTTCCGCTTCAGATATGAAGCGGAATTCTTGTCGTTAGTCCTATTGTTGTATCCTTATCATTCTATTTATCTCTTATAATTATCTGAAAATGAGACGTCTTTTAACAGTTATCCTATTAGTTCATTCTATTTCCAATGTCTATTCGCAAACAGTTGTAACTGTAAAAGGCACTGAAAGGCCGTTAGAATCCGTTCATCTCATCGTTAATCATCGGGTTACTGCCCTGTCGGACAGTTTAGGAAGAGTCTTGTTACCAGATTTGGCCTTGTCTGACAGTATATGTTTTACTCATTTGTTATATGAAGACTTGATTCTACTTGGTCCTCCCGATGATAGTGTCATCACAATGATGCCGAAAGGTTTTTCATTAGAAGAGAGTTCGATTAGCAGTGGAAATCAATGGTCCGTTTTAAAAGAGAAGCTAAAGAACGGGCTTTCTGTCGGGGGGGGACGCAAGGTCGATTATACGGCACATGATACCATTAGCAAAGATAGCAATGTCTCCTATATCGCATCAAATGGATCAATAATCTTTACATCTCCACATAATAAACCATCCGTGAAGATTAAAAAAGTCGATATGGCAAATAGTTCCAACACACAAAATATAGAACTGCAGGAACTGAAAAAATGGTTATCTACAACATCTGCCACAAAACTAGGGAATTGTCTTTATTTTGCTAATGCCATATGCCATAGAAAACCATTGGATGGGTGGCTTACTGATTATCTAGGGTCAGATGGAGAAAACGAACTATTTGTTTTTTATCAACCACCCCATTCACTTAATGGGAATGCAAAAACCAAGGGAGTCGTATATATTGATTCTGCGTCTGGGATTCTTAAACGGATTGAAGTATCCTTAACACCACTTAATGTCCACACAACGAATCAATATACACTGAGTGTTAATTACAAGTTATTTAATTCAACGAATACAATTCTACCCATCTTTTTTGAATCCGTATCTTATTCTTTGGATGAGAGAATGTGTGTCACGATGGAAAGAAAATCCAGTTTTTCTTTACAATGGTAATACCTCGCTAGCGTCTAATAATGAATTACTTTCGTTTGATAATTCTGCTTCCTGTCTTGTTACGAGTTTTGGATTATACTCAGAAAAGAGAATTCTCTTTAGCTGACTGTATTCAATGCGCGTGGAATGGAACCGCAGTGAGATTGACTCAATCCTCAAAAGAAAGAAATAGTGTTGAGCATGTTATTTCCAAGGACTCATTTCTTCCGAGCATTTCCCTCACTAATCAACAAAATCTTTCTATAGGTCGCGTCCTTGATCCAACAACTTATCAATTTGTCACGAATCGATTTGTATTCGACATGAATGCCTCCATAGGAAGTTCTTTGACACTATTTTCTGGTTTTGAAAGAGTGCAAAAAATGAAAAAGACAGAATTAAGTATAAAAGTAGCCGAACTGGAGGTAGAGCGAACGAAACAAGATATAGCCTTAGAAGTTACAAGAGTTTTTCTGGAAATCTTGATGGATAAAGAAGTTGTGGCCGTTTATGAGAAGAAAATAGGTTTGCTAGAAAAGCAGGAAACGATAATTGCAAAGAAAGTTGATATCCAGACAGCAACAAAGGGTGATTTGCTAAATATTCAATCAGATATTGCAAGAGCGCATATAGAACGATCAGATGCACTTCGTGAATTGAATCTAGATAAAGTTGCAATATGCGAACTACTGGAGATTAGTGATTGGGAGAACTTCGATGTCGTGTTTGATGAAAGAGAGATTCCGGAAATGCGCATCTGGGATGTCCAAAGAATAATTCATGACGCCCAAACTTTACCTCAAATTCGCCAAAAAGAGATTGCCGTTCAACAAGCAAATCGAGATGTGAAGATAGCCGCCGCAGCATATTGGCCAACGGTAAAACTCAATGCAGGATACGGCTCTTCTTTCTCTAATGTTCGAGTAACGAAAACTGGTGATGAGTACTTGTTATATGACCAGTTACGAGACAATATGAGCTCTTATGTAACAGTCTCTATTATAATTCCCATCTTAAGCGCGATCACGGTCTCACATGCCGTCAAAGCTAGAAAGCGTGACGTTCAAACATCTGAACTAGAGCTCCATCGCACACTCCTTGCCCTAGACAAGGAAATTAAACAGGCCATTGTATATACAAATACCGCATTCGAGAATTATCAATTGCTTGCCAAGGAGGTTGAAAAAAACACTGAAGTCCTCAGACAAACAGAAGCAAGGTACGATGCAGGAGCAGCTACCTACTATGACTACCAAATTGCTGTTAGCAACCTTTTTCAATCACAGGCAGAACGTCTTCATGCACGTTATGAATATATATACCGAACAAAGATAATGGATTATTATTCCGGAAATTCTTTGTATTAGCAGGTTCTCGTACTCTCCTCTCAAAGTGACTATCATGTGCGGGTTGTGCAAATATAGAAACAAAAGTAGGGTCTATTCTACGATAGTCCCTATTATAAAATGACGAGTTGGTAATTGTGGGTTGCCGCGTCATGATTCTCGGCGAACAATAGTTATTTATGGCATTCTCGATACCATTGTTGTTGATGAAGAACCGGCAGGCAATCTAAAACATAGCGACACAGATGGTAAACCACATTATACGGGATTATTATGAACACCATTGGAGTCTAATGACGCCATCGATCGACGTCGATGTTCCGGACGGGCGTTTTTTATTTGTGATAATGTAATAAATTTATTACATTTGCGCCATGAGAACATTAATAACTACACCAGAGTATCTTGACTTTATCTCCACCCTCAGCGAAAAAGTCAAGATTAAAATTGACTATATCACAGACATTCTCATCCAGAGTCCAGTAATTAATACTAAAATTGTTAAAAAACTTGAGAATACGGATTTATACGAAATGCGTATCTCTTTAGATAACGAGTATCGTGTAATCCTGTTTTCAATTAATCATCCAAATATAATACAAGCGACACAAATCTTAATGCTCAATGGCTTCATCAAGAAGTCAACCAAAGACTACAAGGCGCAGATAGACATCGCCAATAAGATTCTACAAAGACTTTCTAACGACCCCGAAGAGGATGATAAACAAAAAGAGGATAACAATGAGACCAAAGATCAAAACAACGACACTCTCCAAAATGGAGACGGTAAATGAAGACCTCGACAGACGTTACGGTAAGATCGGAACGGATTCTCGGGATGATTTCGACGCGAAGGCCAGGGCTTGGTATCTTGCCGAATGCCTTCGAGAAGCAAGAAAGAAAGCAGGTTTGACACAGCAACAAGTCGCTGACAGAATTGGTAAAGAGCGAAGCTATATCACGCTGATTGAACGAGGTGAAACAGACATGCAACTATCTACATTCATTCGAATAAGCGAAGCAGTCGGACTACGTTTCTCCCTTGTATATGCTTGAAAAAACAAGATTATTGCAGCGTAAACATCAAGTTACTGGCTGCCCACCGAATTAGTATGTTCATCCTTTGTGTCGGCAATATCATTGAACAACTCATCATCTTTTCCTTGGACTCTTTGAGGACCTTTGTGAAAATGATTGCCGTTGGGGTGATGGCGGTGACGAGAGGGTGTAGTAGGCTCTGGCGCCTTCGCCGCTGGCTCCACCGAACGTGGAAGCTAGGGCTTGTCTATCCGGAATCTTTGGTACGGACTTTCTTTGTACGGTTGGGGACGCATTTGGCGCATCCGGGGACGCTGAAAAAGTATGGGGGCTAACTACCGGATTTGTCCGTTCCTCCGAGTTGCTTCTAACTATGGACATAGACGAGTTGAAAAGGTGAATGGACTTTTTCCGTAAAGTTGAGGACTAGGCAGTTTTTGATATTCAGGAAGCGCTTTTCCTTCCGACTAGTCATTTAATTCGCTGGTTCCCGTCTATACCCGGATTCCCGAGCCCGGACTCCCGGCACTTGATTCACCCTTGAACTGCTCTGGAAACTCTAGCACGACAAGTGGGTAAAGAAAAACAACTAGGCCAAGATGTAATAATTCAGACATGGTATATTTCGCTTTATTGGTGTTATGAATATGATAAATAATTTGAACGTTGTTAACGTCACTCGATCTCGCGAGGAATGGATCGAGTTTTCGGGCCTCCCTGAAGAATTAAAAGCGAAAGTAATGGCAGCGGAGGTCATAGTATTGCCTTCTTTGATCCCGGATAATCCCAAAGCATTCATGACGGGAACGATGGATCTTTATGCACTTTTGCAAACCAAGTTTGGTGAGAAGGCAGAAATATGTATCGCTGATGAAGATTATGTGGAGATAGAGTTGAATTCTCGTGTGTTGCGAATAGGAAAAATCCTGGTTTTATCAGTAGCCTTACCATTATTATTAAACATCTTGGGCAATTACATATATGACCGGATTAAGGAGCCGAACATCAATCAAACGGAGATTGTAATACAAGAGTTTCAGCAGCCAGCAACTGTTAGTTTTACGATTGCCGTAGAAGATACTTTAGGGAAGAAGAAGGAATTCCATTATGAAGGGCCTGCGACAGAGTATAAAGAGGTGGCAAATGAAATAGAAAAGCTTTGGAATGAAGACTAAGGCGGATGACATATTTCGGCACATATTTGAGGACGAATTTGATTTTGATGCAACTATAAAAGAGGTAGATGCATTAAAGAAATCTTATCAGCAAAGGCAGGATGAAGAGAATGCCAACATCGCGTGGGCAACTCTGAGTATCATCAAGTTGCATCAGGAGTATAGAGAATCCTTTTCCTTGCTTCAAGCCAAACAGTATTATAGGGCGTGGTGTCTGCTTGAACAGATGGAGATTAGGATTGCCAATGTTTTTCGGAATTTTCCGGGATTAAAGAGCAAACTAAATGATATAAGCATTATTGTGAGTCAAATACAGAGCCTGTATCCATACCGTTTGTTCTTTAGTACTGTTATTTTGGTAAATGCGAGGACTTGCAGCATTTGTGGGAAGAAACGATCTATCCGACATCATTGTGGACATTTTCCCGGACGCGTCTATAATGGAGAGCTCTGCCATGATAAGGTGGAGAAATCTGTTTTGAGAGGGGTCGATCTCGTTAAGGATCCCGAGCATAAGTATGCTGTTCCCTTTTTGAACGATGAGGAGGGGCGCCCAATAGATCAATATAATTACTGCTTGTTGGATGGACTGATGAACATTTGGCTCACACCTTATTCTACTTGGCATTATACGACGGAACATATTCATAAGCCCCCCATGGATTATCCAGGTTTATCCGATAACTCACCTTGCCCCTGTGGCTCTGGTGAGTTGTATATGGATTGTTGTAAAAATGACCCGAAAGGGGTGAAGCATATTGTGTATGTATTTGCACCGGGATTGCCGGCTTGATTATTAGAAGAAGTAGAATTCTGTATCAGACTTCACCTAACGAGGTTTATAACCTATGGATCGATTCTTTTGCATTATTTGCTAATTCAGTATTAGTATGAGATACCCTACTTGGAATGAATTTTTAGGTAAGAATCCCAAAGACCCTGAAGGTGCATTCGAGGCTCTGTGTCGTCTTTTATTCAAATCGAAATACGGCATTAGAGGTTCTTTACCATATTTCTATAACCATCCTGGTATTGAGACATCTCCCGTTTTTATAGGAGAGGAGGTCATCGGGTTCCAATCAAAGTTTTTCTCGGGTGAGACTATCAATGATTCACAAGCAGAGGAAATAACTAAGTCGATTCAAGTTGCACACAAGCACAACGCATCTTTAACAAAGATTATTCTATATACTAATTCTGTCTTTGCTTTCCCCGCCCCGGATTCGACTATAATAAGAAAACAGGCGAAGGTGGAGCAGGCTGCCCTAGATATTAACGTTCAACTGGAGTGGATGTTCGGAAACAATATCTTGGATGCTGTGGCACAGAATCCACTCGCATATTCCATCTTCTTTGATCTTTATTCAAACCTCTCTCATATCTCAGAATCGGTTAATCGTCATAATTCAATAAACTTTGACAATATCGGTTCATGCTTCCAGTACCAAGGACAAGAGATAAGAATAGATAGAACTGTGGAGTTAGGTAAACTGAAGGAATTGTTAGCTCAGGGTAAAAGCGTACTTGTTTATGGCGAAAGCGGTTCGGGTAAATCTGGAATAATTAAAGATCTATGGCAGGCGTATAAGGAAAACGAAGAAACCATCTTTTTCTATACTCAAGGAAGGCAGTATGGTGCAAGGTCAATAAATGATCTTTTTTCCTTTGATGAAGAGTATACTTTTGTTGGTTTCAGAGATTTTTTTGATAGCTACGCAACTAAGGTCCTGGTAATAGATTCTGCAGAGAGAGTGCTGGAACAAGAAAACAAAACAGTATTTCAGTTAGTGTTAGACGCTCTCAGAGAAAAGGGATGGCAATTTATCTTTACGTGCAAAAGTAATGCATATAATGAATTCCGAAGTTTGCTTCGTGACATTCGCATTGTGGCAGATGAAATGGAAGTGAATGTCATTTCGGAAGAGCGGTTACATGATTTAAGTCAGCAGTATGCTATACAACTACCGGAAAGTTCTAAACTAATCCGCCAATTACAAATCCCATTCTATTTAGCCCGTTATTGCGAAATTGGAGGATATGATATCACTACACCCGAGGTGTTCAGGGAAAAGGTTTGGGCTCAAAAAGTGAGGGGAACAGTTAAGGGAGGTAATCAACAAAAGCGGGAAGATTGTTTGATCGACATAGTAAAAGAGCAGCAAGCAACTAATACTTATTACGTTAATCCCACCAGCATTGATCATGATATTGCTTATGAGTTGATAGCAGAAGATATCTTGATTCATGTGATACATAAAGGGTATGCTGTTAAGCATGATATTTATGTTGATTGGGCATTGGATTATGTTATTGATTATGACTTCCGTATGGGAGGCCAGTATAAGTCAGTCTTATCTCTAGCTCCACAAAGCATTTCCTATGCGAATTCTTTCAGTAGGTGGTTTGATGGAATAATTGATTCGGATGATGTGCGAACGCATTCAATAATCGAGGCGTTCAATAATGGGGAGGTCCATAAGAAATGGGAACACATTATTTTGTCATGCATCGGTAAGTCGGAACACCTAGTCGACGCTTTTTTTAATAATTATTCAGAGTTATTAAAGGAAAGGGATTATGCTCTTTTTGACCGTTTTGTGGATGTTTTAAGTGTTTCTTGCCAGAGGGTTAAACACTATTATGAATATGGAGGCAAACGCTTCCCTTTTTATGTGCCAGTGGGTAAAGGATGGGATAATGCTGTTCTATTTGTTTTTAACAACAAGCGCGACTATTATTGGGGGCATTTGGGTGTAGTCCTTAATCTGCTTAAGGGATACTCAAGAATGGATGAAACAGCGTCAGCTAGAGTCGAAGCAGCGAAGCTCTCGCTTTATATCTTTGAGTTGATGGCTGAAGTCAGACTGAAGAAAGAAACAATTTGGGCTGACAGCATAACACAGTGGGCCCAACTCGTATGCGAATATGCATATAGTATCCGGAAAGAATTGAGGGGAGTTTTTCATCAAGTTATAGACAATAATTGGGTTAATCATAGGGATCCCTATGCGGAATTGATAGCTTATATCCTTAAAGATTCAAATAATCTGAGTAAGTCTAAGCTTTATCTTTCCTGCCTAGATGAAGTCATTGATTTGATGGATCTGTTTTGGAAAGAGCAGGAGATGGAGAAAGGAGATGGGCCTGTTGGTTACCACAGAAGCTTTGACAATGATTACTGCTTTGGCCTTAATGATTATTTCACAGGGCATTTGACCTACTTCCCATCAAGTCCTTTCCAAACTCCAATAGGCTTTTTGTTTGAAGCTGAAAGACTGTTGGATTCGGAAGGTACTAGAGTTCTAGATTTCCTTATAAGGTTTGTAGACAAATGCGTGTTTACCTATGAAAAGCGTAGTGATTACGAAAAACCAGAACGTATCGCTCTACATTTTTCTGATGGATCTTCTCATGATGTGATTCTGTCATCGTCCCTATGGAATTTGTATCGGGGGACTTCCAACATTACGATGCCTCATTTGATAGAAAGCATTCATATGGCATTAGAGAAGCACCTTCTGTATTTGACAGATGAGAGGAATAATCCAGATTGGAAACATGTTAATCTGCTACTTTGGAGAATTCTTAATACTTCTCATTCTGCATCATTGTTTTCAATAGTAGCCAGTCTGGCCATCGCGCATACAGAGGAATTCTATGATATCTTTCTTTTCGTTTGCCAAGATATTAGATTCCTTCGTGTGGACCTTCAAAGATATTCGATGGAGATTAATGCCGACCTAAGAAAGATTACTTTTCATCGCCATGAATTGTGGTGGAAAGAGCGAGACCAATCCAATAGACTGCCTCATAGACAAGAACATTTAGAAACAGTGCTTCTCAAATGCCAGTATGCTTATGACAATTCACGGGGAGAAGAATCGGAACAAAGACTGAAAGCCGCATATGCTGTCGTTGACAATCTGAAGGAACAGGTCGCCAAGCTGGGAGCACTGGATTCGACATACGGTTTTATCTATTCTCGAGTGAATTACCGCGCATATGATAAGCACGAGGTGACGTTAAAAGATGGAGGACGGGCTATTGAATTGATCCCGAAGCTTACTCCCGAACAAAAGGCGATAAGTCGCGAAGCAATGGATCGCGCTAGCAGGATGGGCGCTATGGGAGTTAGGGTATGGGCTGATAGATTGTTTAAAGGAGAAATAGATTCAATAAAGGGTAGCCCGTATGTCAGTGATCCTAGTAAGGCTTTGCCTGTGTTAAGAGCCATTGAGGAAGAGTCAAATAAGGGGATACCGACGGTCATGCTACCTGGCGATGAATATGTCCCGTATTTCGCAAGTGCAGTATTGTTGATGTATCATCAAGAATCGTTAACTGATGAAGAGAAAAAAGAATGCTGGGAACGGGTTAAGTCCGCTTTGACTTCGCATACATCAATGGTATCGAATACTTTGTCTGAATTCAACATTTGCATGGCAGCTATACCATGTATGATGAAGATGTATCCAAACAAGGTAAAGGATTTCTCACCTGTTATTTCCTGTCTTATTCAGGACCGATCGAGGTATATCAATGAGCGTATCTGTGATATGATGTCAAAGGTTATCGTAGATGGTAATTTATGGGAGAAATACCCTTCTGTTTTGTATGGGGTCTTAGAGAACCTTAGTGAAGGCATTCCCGATAAAAAGTGGGAGTCAATGGATACGGAATTGGCTGATACTGTTTTATGCTTGTTAACACATATTCCTATTGATGTGTTACGCCCTATAGGAAGAATCTGCATTGAGAAATTATCAACTAAATGGCGGATCAAGCTAGAATATGAATTAATCGATGAAAAAGAATCTCTTGCTGATAACATTTCCAGGTATATACTTTTTTCACCAACTGAAGAGGCTAAATTATTGGTTGCTCCTTTTGTTCACATGTTAGAGCTTGATTCTTCAGGTGAGCCATTGGTAACTCATTTGCTCATTAATAACGTCCAATATGGAAAATACGCGTCTTTTTGGGCCGTATGGGAAGAACTATATAAGACGATAACCACTAGTGCTAGTTACTATTACCAAAACGAAGTTCTTAATGAGTACCTTTTAAATCCATTCTTTTTACGACATGACTCTGATAACTGGTTTTTGTTGGAAGAGAAGGATTTAGATTTCTTTAAAAGAGTAGTTAAGGATATTGGAGGACACCCAGTTGTGATGTATGCGTTATCACATGTGTTCGCGACCATCGGAAAGGAATTCTCAGAGGATGCAATTAGATTGTTTTCCCTGGCTATCAGTTCACATAATCCCCAATTGTTAGACTCGAAGAATAGCGTTGTCTTCTATATGGATATAATAGTCAAAAGAGTTTTAACAGAAAAATCAGATGTTATCCAAAAAGATATCCAGTTTAAAAACGAGTTATTAACGGTCCTTATGTATCTGAGGTCCTATGGGTCAAAAATAGCGAACGACATTATTAATACATTATAAGATGGCGGTACCTGTTAGATGTAGCGATCTATTATCGGCCTTCGTCAGGGATTGCACTCATCCCGCCTGGGCAAGAGATCTGGTGTGTTTGGCAATTCAAACAGGAGGTGTTTTTACGGAAACGGAAAGGGCTTTGATATGGGAGGAGTGTGAGAATAGCGTTGCATCCCCATCTTTGGCCATTCCCGCCAGTATTGGTGCTCCGTACCCAAAGGTTTTAATTGATAAGATAACCCACCATCATGGAGTTAATGCTCTTGCTGATAATCAAGAGATATCTTTTTGCGAGGAAGGGATTACTCTTCTATACGGACAAAATCGTTCCGGGAAAAGTGGTTATTTCAGATTACTGAATAATCTTTCGGCTGGGAGAGTATCATATCCAATACACCATAACATTTATCAGTCAGCCCCTTCACCCGTTTCCGTCACGATTGATTATAAGTTGGACGGTATCCCATTCGTTTTTCATTGGGATGGTAAGGCTGCTTGTCCAAAAGAATTAAGGCATATTCGCTGTTTTGATTCGCATTATGCGGAGACTTTTCTCAAACCTAGGAGTGGGGATACCTATTTATTTGACAGTTATAGTCTTCGAGTATTTCAAGCCATTCACGAAACACTTAGATTTTTGAAGGAAGATATGGGGGTTGTAATCGATGCTACAACTGAATCATCCTTGAAGACCTTATGTACAACCTCCTACCGCGATATGCTTAGCAATGCCTTGCTGGACGGGTTTAGGCAAGAATTATCTGTATTAGGATTGGGCAGTATCGGTGTTGATCTTATAGTTGGAGACTTGTTGTTGGAAGCATCTCAAATTGAGATTCAGCTGTTTAATCGGATGGATTTATCTGAAGTTCTAAGTGAAGCAGAATTGAAGTGTGCGGCATTGGCATTATTCCTGGCAGAATGTGAGCTTATGGCTGTCCCTCAGCCAATAGTGTTTGATGATCCAGTTACAAGTTTAGATGCCGGCTTTATTCAAGCCTTTACAAACAGATTGAGAAATCTGGATACGGAGATAGTGGTCTTTACTCATAATATCTTGTTTATGGAGGCATTAACAGATGAGCGTCAGTTTAAGGTTTATGGCAGTCCTAGTACAAGTCGGATTGGTGCAACTACCGCAAAAAAACACGTGCTAGCATATGAAGTAATGACAAGCGCAAATTCCGTAGGATTTGTTATCGGGAGAGTGGAGAAGAAGACATTGTTTTATTTGGAGAAAGCTCAAGAAAAACTCTCTGCAAGCCCCGTTACTGATATAAAAGGGATTGTCGATGATTTGCGGATGGCAATTGAATGGGCCATTGACGAAGTCGTCTTTTGGGGATTGCCGACTAGGAGATTTAAAGGTAGTGAAGTAACAGATTGGGTGACTATGGAGAATATGGCCAACGCTGGTCCTCAAAATGTTCGAGATCTAAAAGCAAACTATGACACATTAAGTGGAGTTGGAGTTCACCTAGGATTTAGTTCATATGCTGCACCTCCTTCACCTGCCACTTTACAATTAATCCATGACGAAGTGCTGCGTATATATCGGACTGTCAATCCATAGCTTCATTTGCTGGAGAGTGTTGCACCATGTATTTTTTCAATAGGGTGGGTGTTCCGGAATGAAGAAGGAGTATGTCAAGATAGGAACTTGTATTTTTTGTGGGAAGAGTTCTCCTGAAGCTTCTTTCTATAATAGACCTCATACAACTCCGCGCAGTTTGGGAAGCAATAGGGTTGGTTTTGATATATGTGATGAGTGTAACACTTTTTTTGGTACACCGGATAATTCATTGCGCCCACGGATATCTGTTGAGACAAGCGTCAAAGAGATATTAGGTCTAATAAGGTTTATGATCCTATTGGAGCGGGATGGTCATGAGAACGATACCTTAAAGTCACTTTATTTCAATTACTGGCGAAGTCGAGACACTTTGCAGATTAAGCCTACCTTCGCAAGCACACCATCATTCCGCCGAGTTTTCATTAAACAATTCAAGAGGGGTTTATATGAACTATTTCTCCAAGAGTATCATCTGGCTACGGTGAAGGGACTTGATTCTAGGTTTGATCGCATTCGTGGGTACGCGCGATATGGATTCGGCGATGTCCCGGTTTGGCATCTTCAGACCAGAATGCTTCTGATTGAAGATGATTTGTCTATCCCTCAATTCCATTTTTCTGAATCCATAATGGAAGAAATTGACACATATGGGTTTTACGAATTGTACATTTGGGGCTTTTGGTTCTTACTTGAGGTGACTCCCCGTGCTGAGTTGACTCGTGAAGTGTATCTTCAGAATAAAGCGAGAGATATGAGAGTTGGAGGATTTGTCGTCGCTAGAATGGTCGAATTGAAAGATATTGATGATATTGACTATACGCTCCGGCAGTTGTATGGTGGGAAAAAGCATTAATTAATGACAAGGGAGATTAGCGCTAATTATCCGACGGCTCCTTCATTAGAAACCTTAAGGAAGATACTCTGGCTTCAACACCGTTGTCTCTCATCTTGGATTCATTTCTTTTGATATAAATGGACACCGGAATCCAATACCCTTTCGCTTTTGACGAGAACGACAACCTCGTCAACATCGATAGCGTTGAAAGGGAGCATCGACACGAGCACACATATCATTGCCCGGTTTGTAGCGAAAGAATGATTCCCCGGATTGGGAAGAGCAATGCCCACCATTTCGCTCACGCTGAGAACCACAACTGCGATGTCGAAAGTGCCATCCATATCTTCGCCAAGAGAATCCTTGCCAGTCGCTTCAATGACCGTTCGCGACCGTTCAATGTGAAGTTCTGGACGAGACACATCTGCCGGTCAAAAGAAGGTTGCCGGTTTTATGACCAGAACTATTGCGAAGACTATCAGATGGATGAATTCGACCTTCACAAGACATATGACAGACCGGCCCGGGAAGAGGTTAGATTGAAAACTGTTTCCGATGAGGTTTTCCAGCCGGATGTGATTCTGGAAAGCTCATCCCCCAAGCATGCCCCCATCTTCATCGAGGTATATCACAAGCATAAGAGCAGTCCGAAGAAGTTGGAATCCGGTCAGCATATCATCGAAATAAGAGTGAAGGACTGGTCCGAGGTAATCGACCTGGATAATGTTGAAATCGAGGAGTCAGAAAGAATAAAGTTCCATAATTTCAAGGATAGGTATCTTCCCTCAAAGGAATTCAAGGAGAAAGGCGAACAAGTGGCCAAGGAATTCGGCATGAAAAACCCCGATAAGGTACTTCCTGGATGCTTTCGGTCACGAGAGGGCCAAAGGGGGTATCAAGATTGGTGGCGGATTGTATTGTTCCCCAGCGGGAATACTCATTTCTGTGGGATTTATGAGGACGAGATCGAAAAACACCGCTCGTCTGCCCTCGGCGATATCACATTTAATCGGATGAGAGTATCCGAATCATTTTGTTTGATGCCCCTTCTGGTAGAGAGAATCCCGAAGGAACATAGGAATTGCTTCATGTGCTGCCACTGTTTACAAAACGATTCCGATGTCCGTTGGTGTGAACTGGTAAAAAATGGCTCCACAAAGAAAGGCACTTTCGATGATGGCAAAGGACGCAAGTGCTCTTTCTTTGAGTGTTATCGGACACCCCAGGAACAATCCAAAGTCGAGTTGGTTGAAAATGTGGATTATACCATCTGGATTAATCCAAGCATTGGGCCTGGATTGTTCTAATCGGCCTACGGCCGGAGTATTCATGAACTATTGTCGCGGTTGCATCAGTTATCGCTTCTGGAAAATCTCGTCCACCTTGGCTTTATGGAAAGAGTATTTCCGCCCAACTTTCCGCATAGCGGCGTCAAGTTTACCGGAGTTCACATACTTCTGGGCCGTAGGCGGGCTTACCCCGAGATAGTCGGAGAGGCCGCGTATGCCATAAACATAATCGGACGGGCTGGAGGTTTCCGGCTCGTTCTTTTCTTTCCGGTCGATATCAGTATCGACCCCGATTGCCTTCAAGACGGCTCTCTTGATTGCATCATCAAACATCAATGTGTCGTCGCCGCTCGCTACCATCAGCAGGGCGATGCCTATCAAGGCAAGGGCTTGGTTTGTCTGTTCGTTTTTCATGGTGAACTGTATAAACTGTTAGTCAACTTTTTGTTCTCATCTGTTCCGCACCCACCCTTTTTCGTATATTTGTATGCAAGAAAGGCATGTATTTTTAAATGCCAGACTGGAAAAACATAGAAGCCTTGGCTGGTGTTACCTTGACGGACGGATCATCAGCTATCGACTATCTTTCCGGTGAGCCAGCGGGATGGCGGACGACGGAGGCCAAGGCTATCTTGGCATGTATAAAACAGGGATGGACACTTCACAAGGCAAACATACAGACAATGGCAAGGGAACTCAACGAGTAGTCAGCCTCGTAATGAGGAATCTCAATTATCGTTACGCGCCCGAACGAATACAGCGCACTCTTGCTGACGCCAGTGGCCTAGGATACCTGGACATATCCTAATCTTTATAATTGTTCTTATAATGAGATTTTGGGGACGTAGAATAAAATAAAGCACCGGCTCCAGCAACTCTTTCTTTGTCTGAAACCGGTGCGTACCATGAGAAATATAAGATGATTAACCCTTCGTCTATGGACGAAAGTCCTGCATCTTAGCAACTTAATGAGAGTGTCGTTACGATATGGAGGACTCGGCCGTTCTCAGAACTATTGATGAGGTTTTTTAGGTCCTGCACTAAAGTCTTTGCCGTGTCAATGTCGCCACAAACGATAGTATGGGCAAAGTCGTTTTTCGGGGCAACGATGACGAATTCGCCGGCCGTGGCGATCTCGGTCTCAGCATTGATCAGGACGTCTTCCGTTTCTTTGATAATTGTCTTCATTTTACTACTATTAATTGATTGATGACTACCGCGAGTAGCCTCGCGCATCTATGATGCGAGGTACTTGCGATAGTCATGAGCATCGTGAAGGCAACGGAGACGCCCTGCTATCTTGCTTCCTTCTTTTTTGCGTCTTTCTCTCGCTTCTTCAAGATTTCCTTGTACTGCTTGATCTGGAGTCGTGCGGCGGCGGTGTCTTCGCGATAGTCGCGGGGAAGCACTGACAGCAAGAAAGAATTCTCTTTCAGATTGGCCTTCTCTTCCGGGGTAAGGTACTTGGACGTAAAAACATCATAGTACTGCTTCCCCCAGTAGGTCTCTCCGCTGAAATATGTGATGGCTGAGATTCCGATGGATAGGACCAGGATGATGATAACACCCCAAAGGATGCGGTTGTTTTTTTTCATTTTCTTATCTACCACATCCTTCAGGTTCCTTTCAATAACGTGGGAGTGTTCCACCGAGACGGATGCGCATTTCAGGGCCTCGGTGGCCGCATTTCTAACGGCGGGCTTGATGGCATCAGAGACATCGCTGGCAATCCGTCTGGCCAATTCCTTGGAAATAAGGGTGATGTCGGGCTTTGCGCACGGAGTCGTTTTGATGACCTCCTTCATCTTCTCCAGCTCACCAGCGGGAACGATGGCCGGCGGGCTCTTCTTTACGGCCTCAGCCAGAGTGGCAACGATGCGGTCCGACGTCGCTTTGTAGGTTTCTGCTGCCCTGATAAGGTTGGGTATCTGCTCCAGGGCGTCAAGTATTGCTTTGTTGTCCATGCTATTATAACTTAAATTGATAGTTATTTGAAGATTCGACTTGTATAGACTTCTGTTCGAACTTGGGTTTATGCGATAGGTTATTGGTAGATCCGGGCGTTTGGGCAATCTTGAACGCCGGCGTCTGTTCGGTAAGCTCGCACCATTTCTCAAGCATTGCCGTCAGTTTCTCGTCGGAGTAGGAGAAGCTTGCCAAGGTCTTCTCGTTGTTGGTGATGATGGAGAGGTCGGCAACACCGCCGTTGGGGTGATATACAGGCTCGATGACTGTTCCGCTTGTCAGGAGGTCCAACTCCAGGGCCAGCTTGGTCTCTGCTGCCATCATACTGCCGTAGATGCCGAAGGCATTGAGCACTTGGCTGATTGTGGTCGTTTTCGACGTTTCTTTTTGATTGGCGAGGTCTTTCGCCAGGCTGTCCAGGTCGATGGTCTCCTTCTTCGGCTCCAGCTCTTTCCGGAGTACCTGGAGCTTATTGGTCAGTTCCACCTTTTCGTCCTTGACCTGGATATACTGACGAAGAGTGTCATGCTGGGCGAACTTCAGTTTTCCTTGTTCGCCCTTCAGGGTTTCGATACTTTTCCGGATGTCATCGGCGCGTTGACGCAATGCCTGAAGGTCATACTTGTCCTCGATTCTATTGATTTCATGGACAATCAGAATCACCAGGCCGATGAGCAAGCCAGCCACTGGATTTGCACATGCCACCAAATATGCGAAGGCCTTCGCGAGATTCTCGTGTGACTCTGCATCATACATCTCTTGACGCTTCTGTTGAATAATACCGTTGACTTGTTTCAGCCGCCGATACTGCGCGTCGATATCATCCTGGACATCAATACCCTGATTCTTCAGTTCACGATAGAGGGTAAAGGCTGCCTGGCACTGCTTGTTCAGTTCGTCCAAGGTAGGCTTGTAGTAGCTATTGTAGCTGTTCCAGAACTGGTTCCTCTTCTTCTTGTCGGCATCCATCCGGGCCAGCTCTTCTTCTCTTTGACGCCTTGCTTCCGCACAGGCTGCTTCCTTGGCCAACCGGGCGGCGCGCCTTGCCAGGGCGTTCGTGACATTCTCGCAGATCTTTTCCTCCTTGACCGCTGCACGGATCATCGCGGTCTTATCCTCATTGCTTCCATGGGCCAGGGTGTTGAGGTAGTCATAGGACTCATTGATCCGACGCTGATAGTCGTAAGATTTGTCAAAGATGCGCTCGCAGTCGCGGTAGAAGGCATCCCGGTTGAAGCCGGACTTGATGACACCTGCGGTCTCGCCCCTGTGGTTCGTCATCGGTGAAAGCTTATATCTCCCGCTAATGTCCTTCCTGCTTATGATTATGTGGACATGGATCCCAGGACGAAGGCGTCCTTCTTCATCTTCACGATATTCGTGGATGGTGTAAAAGTAGAGGAGGTCGTTGTGGCCTTTGATCCCGTCTTTCCCGAAGCCGGCGGCATAACGGTCCATCATTTCTTCCACCATCTTTTCGAGGGCCTTGATCCGTTCCTCGCGGGTGGCGCCCATCTTGGCGCTTTCTTTCTCGGAAGGATTAATTACTAGCGAATAGAATTTTGCGTCATCAATGTGCAACCCCTTCCTGTTCCTGTCGATGACGTTGATTACCGTCCCCACCGACACTTCTTTGCCCTCCTGGTCATAAAACGGGATGATATCCTTCTTTTGACCGTTGTCCTTTTTCCAGAGATTCTCGTGCTCTAGATAATAGGCATAAGCGGCACAGCTGCCGGTGTTGGGACCGCCAGCCAGACCTTGGCTCTGAAGTTTGGGGTACATATAGGGACTTAGATGCTAGTTGATGTTGTTGATTGCATCGAGGACTTCTTGAAGTGTGGCCGAGATACTTTCGATCTTCTCACTCATTGGTTTGAGGATTTCCCGTTCCTGCGTCCGGAAGAAGGATACGATGGTATCTCGAGGGTTTTCTCGCTTCTCGATCTTCTCAAGCCGTCGGTTGATCTGGTTGATGGCCTCAGGAACATCGAGCTGTTCGAACTCCTCGCGTTTTCTCTTGTTGTAGATTTTGTCTCTATGGACTTTTTCTTTGATGAGAAGATCCAGGCATTTCCCCTGCGGGATGCCCATCTTCTCCGCCATCTCTTTCAGAGCGTCGCGTGTCTGCTTGTCCGTCCAGATAGAGGTCTGTTTCTTGTTTTTATCGGATCTGCTCATCTATGGGTTCTCTATAGTTTGATGAAATCACGTTTCTATGGTAGCGCAGCGCTGTTTTTAGTCCCTAGGAAAGCAAGAAAGAATGGTACTCAGTGCCATTCCCTCTTGCTTCAACAATTGAACGTCCCCCGCATGCGCTAGGGGACATCCACAGAG
>JAEEGH010001679.1_pt1 | contig 62598 bp, 54 predicted proteins | sample 9134181 | NCBI WGS metagenome assembly JAEEGH01 (sample SAMN16246544, study PRJNA631951) | gut metagenome | biome: gut microbiome; feature: rumen; material: DP-attached | host: Bos | place: Iran: Karaj | collected 2018-10
GGGTGGTGCGGTTGCCCTCGCTGTTTGCAATAACTACAGGCTCGTTGCCTTCCATGACGCTGACACAGCTGTTGGTTGTGCCGAGGTCGATTCCGATGATTTTGCTCATAATATGTTTCCTTTCTTTTTTTGATTTCTTTGTTTAAGGTTTTAAAGGTTTGAATGGTTTCAAGGGTTTGAGAGGGATTTTTCCGGCCTTTTCAACCTTTCCGACCTTTTCAACCCTCATTATAACAACTATTGTGCCAAACCTTAAACTTTACAGGAAACTGACAAAATGGCAGTCGCCGTGTCAGTTTTTTAGTCTGACACGGCGACTGCCGCTTTTTTTTCGCTTGTTTACTGTGTCCATGTTTTGCTGTGGTCATTTGTGAGTAAGTAATTAGTTCGTTGCAAAAAATACGAAATATTGGCAAATCTGGCATTGTTTCAAAGAAAAAATGTATTTTTGCATTAAAAAAAATACAATGATATGAAACGTTTCTTCGCCGTCTTGCTGCTCATCTCCGCCACCTTAGTCGCTGTCGCCCAGCAGAGTCCCTTGAAACCGCGCCCCGATGCCTTCCCTTCCGTAAAGGAGACACCGGATACCAAATCCATCGTGATGGCCACAACGGTGGAGGAAATGACCGCTTGGGACCGCTATCCCACCTATCCTGTCTATGTGGAGATGATGCACCGCTGGGTGGAGCGTTACCCCGAGCTCTGCCACATGGACACCATCGGCACCAGCCTGCAGGGAAGGCTCATCCTTAGCCTCTACATAGCACCGTCGACCGATGACGACCTCTACCGTCCGGAATTCTTCTATTCCTCCACCATCCACGGCGACGAGCTGACGGGCTACATCATGATGCTGCGCCTCATCGACACGCTGCTCGCCAGCTACGGCACCAGTCCCGAACTCACCGCCTTGCTGAACAGCACCCGCATCAGCATCAACCCCCTTGCCAACCCCGACGGCACCTATTGGGGCGGCGACAACAGCGTGATGGCCAGCCGTCGTGAGAACGCCAACGGCATCGACCTCAACCGCAACTTCCCGAATCCTTTCGCACCAGTGGCCAAGAGCATACCCCATGAGAACCAACTGATGATTGCCTACCTGACGGCTCACAATTTCCGTCTCAGCGCCAATCTCCATGGAGGTTCCGAAGTGATGAACTATCCGTGGGACAGTTTCACCCTCGAGGAGAATCCGCACCCCTACGCCGAATGGTGGCAGGTGGTGGGACGTCGCTTCGTGGACACCGCCAGGACGGTCGACAACACCCGTTTCCGCGATGTCTCACAGGATGGTGTCATTGCCGGTGGCGACTGGTACGTCATCAGCGGTGGCCGACAGGACTATGTCAACTACTACCTCGACTGTCTCGAGATGACCATGGAGGTCTCCCTGCAGAAGATACTCCCCTGCGAGTGGCTACCTTACTACTGGCGCCTCCTCTCCAAGTCGCTCATCAACTATATCGGCGAAATCCACTCGCTGCCCAACAGCATCGGAATTGAAGAAGTGGAAGGTGGAAAGCGGAGAGTGGAATGTTATCCTAATCCCACCACGGGCATCGTGACTGTGACAGGCATCGAGGCCGGCACGAAAATCGAACTGCTCGACTTCACAGGCCGTCTCCTCCATACCTACTCAAGCCATCAGGCAATCAAGCCATCCGACAATCAAACCATCACCCTCGACCTCAGCAGCTTTGTCCCGGGTCTCTATCTGCTGCGCACCTCCAGCGGCACAGCCAAGCTGCTGAAACGTTAGTCTCGCCTAAAACACATAGTTCACCCCGAGGTCGATCCAGAAGGGAGAGCCGAGGGAACGGTTGGTGCAGTGTGCCATCTCGGCCGAGACGATGAAGTTTTCGTTCCACGCCCCCTTGAAACCGATGCCGAAAGAGGTGACGGGGTCGCGCCAGCCGTCTTGAGCATTCTGCAGGTCGAGGCGGTAGCTCTGGGTGATGACGCCGCAGTCGAAGAAGGGGTTCACGGCGATATAGAAATATTGGTTCCACAGGGTGAACTTCACCAGCTTGATTCTCAGCTCGAAGTTGCCCCACAGCATGCCGTCGCAGAGGATGCGGTTCTCGTAGTATCCGCGGATGGTCTTCGCGCTGCCGAAACCTTCGGTCAGCATGGTGTGTGGCACCAGCATGGGGATGCTCTGCTGCATGTACCACGGAGCGTCGCCCGTGAGGGTGGAAACGCACCCCAGGCGGTAGGCGAAGACGGGGTCGCCAGGCTTCAGGTTCAGCGGGATGCGCAGGAACTGTGAGAAGTAGAGGCAGGCCTTGAGGTAGCTGTGCTCAGGCGAGAAGCCGGGATTGAGGAAAGCCTCGAGGAGAAAACCGCTGTTGGGGGCCGCCTCGATGTCGCGCGTGTCGTACACCAGTCCGCCGCGCACCTCCAGCACATTGCCGCCCCGCTCCTCCTCGCCGCCAATCAGGCCGTCCGCCACATAGCGGCGGTAGAGCGTGGCGGTGTCATTGCCACCGTATTGCTCACCGTCATAGTCGCGCAGTCGGTAGTTGGAGAAGGAGACACCACCCACCACCTTCATATGCTCCGTCAGCGGCCGTTGAAAGTTGGCAAAGGCCTGGAAGATATTGCGGTCGATGTTGTAGTGCAGCTCGTCGTTGAGGGCTTCGCTGTAAGGCTCAGCGGCACCGTTGTAGCCATAGAAGAAATAGAGGGGGTCCATGATGTAGAGCGTCGAAAGCGTCACGCGCCAGCCCGGCAGCAGGCTCTTGCTGTCCAATGCCAGCCAGAAGCGCGAGCGCCCCTTGGTGAAGTGCGACGCCTCGAACGAGAACTTGTGCAGCGGGTCGGGATAGGAGGTGCCGTCGCCGTAGTAGAACACATTGCCGCAGGCACCAAACTGGAAGCCCAGCGTATTGGAATAGGTCAGGGTGGGGAAGGCCCCCACAATCCAACCCTCCTTCACCTCGCGTTGGGTGCTGTCGGTGCGCTGCGCCGACAGACAGCCAGCGGCCCACAGCATCATCACTATTGGAAGAAATATCTTTTTCATAATTTATATAGTAACGTTCGTCTTGACAAAAAATTAGGGAACTACATACATGTTGACCTAAAACGGTCGAAAATTTAACGTAACTTCCTTAATGAGTTGTTTTAGCTCACTCTCCGTCAAACGTATAACTTTCTTTGCCATATTATCCTAACAATTTTGCTTACTTTATAAATATCAAACTATTTATAAATAACGAATAAAAATTGAAATTAGTATAATGAAAAGACAATAAGACTAACTGAATCAGATTTAAGTAATATCATTCAAGGGGCTGTTACTGAAATTGGTAGGAATTTTCCCGCCCAAGAAAACGAGTTTAAACAAGATAGGGCCGATTTACTCAGAATATGGAAGCATTTAAAAGAATTCTGTAAATATTCGGATTCGACAGAGTATGATGAAGGTGATAAATATCGTGAAGCTTTGGCAATCTGTATCAAAAGTATTGAACATGCAATGAATGTTTTGGATAAAACAGTGTTATTTACAACTGATAATTATAGTGAATTTCCAAATCATTGGGGAATAGATAGAATTGACGGTTTGAATGAAAACATCAGTCGTGCCATCCGCAAGTATCTTTTCGGGTCAACAGGTATATAGTTCCCCAAAATATTTTAAGACGGATGAGAATTGGACTGCGTTTTTTGCTGATACAGATACTAATTTATGAGAAAGAGCGTTATTTATAACAAAAATCTATTCCTATGATGGACAAACTCTATAATGCTTATCTCCAGTCGCGGACAGTGACGACAGACTCTCGGAATATCACGCATGGCTGCATCTTCTTCGCCTTCAGGGGCGAGCACTTCGACGGCAATGCTTTCGCACCACAGGCGCTGGAGCAAGGGGCCGCGCTGTGCGTTATTAGCGATGAGAATTACAAGGTCGACGACCGCTGCATCGTGGTGCCCGATGTGTTGAAAACGCTGCAGGAGCTGGCGCGCGAGCACCGCCGCCATTTGGAGATGCCCTTCATAGGCATCACCGGCACCAACGGCAAGACCACCACCAAGGAACTGGTGCATGCCGTGTTGGCCAAGCGCTACAAGACTTCGGCAACCAAGGGCAACTTCAACAACCATCTGGGTGTGCCGCTGACGCTGCTGGCCATTCCCGAGGGGACGGAACTGGCCATCGTGGAGATGGGCGCCAACCACCCGGGGGAGATAGAGTTCCTCTGCGGTATCGCCGACCCCGACTGCGGCCTTATCACCAACGTGGGACGCGCGCACCTCGAGGGCTTCGGGAGTTTCGAAGGGGTGGTGCGGACGAAGACGGAGCTGTACCGCCACCTCGCCGGCAAGCACGGCTTGGTGTTCGTCAATGCCGACAATGAACGTCTGATGCATGAGGCGGAGAAACTGTCGACCATTCCCGGCTTGCGCTCTTTCATCCCCGCCTACGCTCCCGACAATCCCGCTTTCGTGCCTTCGACCATCGAGAAGACCCCGCTCGCGATGGTGACTTATGGGCGTGGAGAAGAAGCAGAAGTCCGCGGAACCCTCGTCCAGAACTCAAGCAATCAAGCACTCAAACAATCAAGCAATCCCTACCTCCATTTCTATTTCGAGGTGGGCGACAATGTCTATAACGTCCACACCCATCTGTTGGGTGACTACAACTTCGACAACTGCATGGCCGCCGTCGCCGTGGGTCTGCATTTCGGCGTGGAGCCGTGGGACATCAAAGAGGCCATTGAGGAGTATGTGCCCTCGAACCAGCGTTCGGAGTACAAGGAGACCGCCCGGGGCAACCGTCTCTATCTCGACTGCTACAATGCCAATCCCTCCAGCATGGCTGCCGCCATCGCCTCCTTCTCAAGCAATCAAGCAATCAAGCAATCAAGCAATAAAATGATGGCTATCATTGGGGGGATGCACGAGCTGGGGCACGACGAGCACAAGGAGCACAAGCATGTGGTGGCGCAGCTGGCAGAATGCGGATTGGAGCGTGTGCTGCTGGTGGGTCCCGAATGGGACGGCCTCGCGCTGCCGGCAGCGATGCAGCGCTTTGCCGATACCGAGAGAGTGCGCGAATGGCTGGGGGAGAATCCTGTGACCGGTGCCACCATCCTCATCAAGGGCTCGAACACCAATAGGCTGTGGACGCTCGAGGAGAGGTTGTGATGGTAACGGTTAATGTTTAAAGATAAAAGTTAAGAGATAATAGATAATAGTTAATAGTTAAGAGTTGAGGGTTTTTTGGAGGGAGAAGGGGGAGGAGGAAAAAAATAGAGTTCCAGGAAATGGAACTCTATTTTTTTAAAAATTGTCGGGGTGAAAAGACTCGAACTTTCGACCCCTTGCACCCCATGCAAGTGCGCTAGCCAACTGCGCCACACCCCGAACAATTATCGTTTTTCGTTCTCTCGAAAACGGATGCAAAAGTACACACTTTTTAGATACTGACCAAATTTTTTTTAATATTTTTTTCAATCATTTGTTTATCAGTATTGTCAAGATGGATGACCCTGTGGCGGTGCTGCATCTTTCCTTGCCGTCGCAAGCGTTGTGAATGTTAAATTTGACTGTTTCCGGAAGGCTCTCGCGGAGGTGTTTTTCGAGCGAGCGGACACGGCTGTCGGTGAGGAGGCTGTTGAAGGAGGGGTCGTCGGTGAGGTCGTTGGAGAGCATGAGGGTGGCTCGTCGGGAGGGATTGTCGATGAGGAACTGCATGAGCGGTTGGAGCAACTCTTTGCCGTGGGCGCTGAGTTCGACATCGGCATCGGGGCCGAAGAGGTCTTCGAGGTAGAAAGGATAGCCGATGGGAAGTCCGTAGAGTTTCACGTTGTGCTGTTTCTCTGTGATGAGGTAGCCCTCGTCTCCCTGAAGGGTGTTGAGAGGTTCGACGGTGACGAAATAGTCCTGCAGGCGGAACGAAATGTCGTAGTGCTGGTTGCACTGGAGGTAGAGGCTGTAGTAGCCGTTGGTATCGGAGGTGGCGCTGCAGAGGGTGTTGCCGTCCTGGAGGGCGGCGACGTGTACTCCCGCGAGGGACTGGCCGTTGGGGTCGGAGAGGGTGCCCCAGAGGAGCAGGCCTTCGAGGGGGCCTGGACAGGAGTAGAGCTGGCGGCCGGAGGCGTCGTCGCGGTTGGAAATCCAGAAAGCGTTGCCGGAGATGGGGTCGAAGGAGAGGCCGAGGTTGTCGGTTCCGGTGACATTGAAGGGGGCGGGCAGACGCTGTACAAGGCAGCGGCCCACCATACGTCCCCTCGCGCTATCGCCATGCGACGGATTGGAGAGCAGGCGGGTGGCGTAGAGGGCGAAGCGGTTGTGGTCGTCGGCATTGCCGTTGGAGGCGAAGAGCAGACAGTCGCGGTAGATGAAGGGGGAAATCTCGTCGCCGGAGGTGTTGATGCGGTTTCCCAGATTGATGGGGTCGGACCATTCTTCGCCGTTGAAGCGCGAATACCAGAGGTCGAGGCTGCCCTTGTTGCGGTCCTCGCGGGAGGAGGAAAAAACCATTAGGGTGCCGTCGGCGGTGAAGGTGGGATGGAAGACATTCATGCCTTTGCTGAGGAAACTTCCATCCATCTTTATCTGTTTGACTTTCTGTTTCCCGTTCTCCTCCACATGGCTACGGAAAAGGAAGGAACGGCCCTTGCCATCGAGGGTGGTGAAATAGAGGTCGCCCGTGGAGGGGTGACGCACCACGTAGTTGATATCTGCGTCGAGTTTGACGAGGGTGGTGTCGGGTCTGAAATTGGCGAAGCGGTCGCCGCCGCGCTGCGCTTTCAGCAGCACTCCCGAAGCGTAGCAGTAGAAGTTGCTGTCGAGATAGGAGACGCTGCCCACCTGGTGGGGGAGGATGATTCGTTGTTGGCGGTGGACGATGAAGTCGGACTGCTGGGCCTGTAAGGTGAGAGGTGAGAGGTGAAAGGTGAAAAATAGCAGGAGGGTGAGAGGGAGTGAAAGGGAGTGAAAGGACAAATGTCCATTAACGCAAATGATACGAGTCTGTTTCATGGCATTCTTAACTCTTAATGCTTAACACTCAACTCTCGAGAGCCAGCGGGAGGGCTTCGGAGATTTCGTTGATGTAGTGGAATTGGAGACCTTCGAGGTAGACGGGTTCTATCTCCTCGATGTCGCGACGGTTGTCGTGGCAGAGGAGGATGTCGGTGATGCCGGCGCGTTTGGCGGCGAGGATTTTCTCTTTGACGCCGCCGATGGGTGTCACTTCGCCGCGCAATGTGATTTCGCCCGTCATAGCCACATCGGGGCGCACCTTGCGGTGGGAGAGTACCGACACCATAGCCACGAACATGGTGATGCCCGCCGAGGGGCCGTCCTTGGGGGTGGCGCCTTCGGGCACATGGATGTGGATATTGCTCTTCTCGAGGGTTTCCTGTTTGATGCCGAAACGGCTGCTATTGGACTTGATGTATTCGAAGGCCAAGGTGGCGGACTCTTTCATCACGTCGCCGAGGTTGCCGGTCATGGAGAGGGTGCCTTTGCCCTTGCTGAGCGAAGCCTCGATGAAGAGTATCTCGCCGCCCACGGGGGTCCATGCGAGGCCTGTCACCACGCCTTCGCGGGGCTCGGGACGGCGGCGCTCGCTGTTGTGGATGGGGAGGCCGAGGACTTTGCGCACCTCGTCGCCGGTGACCGTGGCCGGGCATTTCTCGCCACTCTCGAGTTGCACCACACGGTGGCGCACCACCTTGGAGAGTTGCTTTTCGAGCTGGCGCACACCGCCCTCGCGAGTGTAGTCATTGATGACCATCTGGAGTATCTCCTCGGGGAAGCGCATGGTGCGGCGGTCGACCACGTTGTCGTGCATGATGCGCGGCAGGAGGTGCCGTTTGGCGATTTCGAGTTTCTCCTCGAGCATATAGCCGCTGAAGTCGATGACCTCCATACGGTCGAGCAGCGGCGGCGGGATGGCACCGGCGTTGTTGGCGGTGGCGATGAAGAAGACCTTCGAGAGGTCGTAGTCGATATTGACGAAGTTGTCGTGGAAGTGGCAGTTCTGTTCGGGGTCGAGCACTTCGAGGAGTGCCGACGAGGGGTCGCCGTGCATGGAGGCACTTTGCACCTTGTCAATCTCGTCGAGTACGAAGACGGGGTTCGGGGTGCCGGCCTTGATGATTTCCTGCATGATGCGGCCCGGCATGGCACCGACGTAGGTGCGGCGGTGGCCACGTATTTCGGCCTCGTCGTGCAGGCCGCCCAATGCCACGCGGCGGTAGGGGCGGCCGAGGGCTTCGGCGATGGAACGGCAGATGGAGGTCTTGCCAGTGCCCGGAGGGCCTACGAGGCAGAGGACCTGCGCTTTGACGCGCACCCCTTTTTCGGCTTGGCGTTTGCGCACAGCGAGGTATTCGATGATGCGTTCCTTGACTTTCTTGATGCCGTAGTGGTCGCGTTCCATCACCTCGCGGGCTTTGGGTACGTCGAAATTGCCAGCGGCATTCTCGGATTCGTTCCACGGGATGTCAAGCAGGGTCTCGAGGTAGGAATACTGCACGGTGTAGTCGGACGACATGGGCTGGATGCGCGAGAGCTTGGTGAGTTCCTTGTCGAAGATTTTGGCCACCTGCTCGGGGAGGTTCTTCTCTTCGGCGCGCTTACGCAGCTCCTCGATGTCGTTCTGGTTGTCGGCCCAGAAGGCGCTGTGGGCGGGTCCTCCGAGTTCCTCCTGGATGACGCTCATCTGCTGTCGCAGGTAGTATTCGCGTTGCTGGCGTTCGAGTTCCTCCTTGGTCTTGCCGTCAATCTCGCGTCGCAACTCGTCGAGGCCCTTGAGGGTGCTGAGTTGTTCGAGCATCTTGTTCACACGCTCGCGATAGCTCTCGCAGACCAAGAGCTCGTATTTCTGGTCGACATCAATATCGAGGTTGGTGGCGGCGAAGTTGATGAAAATCTTGTCGCTGCCGATGCCGGTGAGCATGTGGGCCAGTTCTTCGTCCTGCATGCGCATCTTCATCATTTCGGCATACTGTTTGCGGAGCAGCTTCACACGTTTGGCGAAAGCCTGTGTGTCCATGCCGTCGCTGTTCTCCGGAGCCATGGTGACGGTGCCGCGCATGTAGGGTTCGCGGGCGGTGACGACGAGCGAGTGACAGCGGGTGATGCCCTGCATCACGGCCACGGTGATATCTTCCTTGAAGGAGAAGACCCTCAGCACTTTGGCCACCACACCCACAGGGTAGAGGTCGAGTTCGAAGGGTTCCTCTTCGTTGTTTTTCTGGGTGAATACCAGGATATGCTGATTGGTGCCGCTCACTTCGTTGAGCAGCTTGCGCGATTTCTCGCGTTTGGCGGCGATGGGGATGAGCACACCGGGGAACAGTACTTGGTCCATCACCGGAAGTACCGCCATCTCGTTCTCGATGCTGTCATCGTTCAACAGCACATCTTCGTCCATCTCGTCGACTACCGGCACAATATTCGCCCTCACATTCATGCCTTTAGCCAGCATCTCTCCCAATTCCTCAAAACCGTTATATTTCATTTTTTTTATATTCTGCAAATAATATATTAACGTAAAAACACCGTTTTTGTTTCACTCTTGGAAATAGACTCGTTTGACGCGGGGTGAAACGGAGGTGAGCATCTCGTAGGGGATGGTGCCGGCGGCGGCGGCGTTGCGCTGTAGGAGGTCTGCCTCGCCGAAGAGCACCACGGGGTCGCCTTCGGCGCATTCCACGCCGGTGACATCGACGAAGCACATATCCATGCAGATGCTGCCGATGATGGGTACCTCGTGGCCAGAGATGATGACGTGGCCCTGTTCGTAGCCGAGGTGGCGGTTGAAGCCGTCGGCATAGCCGATGGGGATGATGGCGATGCGCGAGGGGCGCGAGGCTATCCAGCGGCGGTTGTAGCCTACGGATTCACCCTCGGCGATGTCCTTGAGTTGCGAGATGCGGGTGACGAGGCGCGAGACCTGCTGGAGCTGTGCCTGCACGTCGGGCTCGGGGGCCACACCATAGAGGCCGATGCCGAGGCGTACCATGTCCATCTGTGCCTCGGGGAAGCGGGCGATGCCGGAGGAGTTGAGGATATGATGGAGAATCTTCACGCCGGCGGGGCGTTCGATAAGGCTGTCGAGACGGTCGCTCCAGGAGCGGAAACGATTGATTTGGCCGTGGGTGAAATCGTCCATCGAGGGGTCGTCGGCGCAGGCGAGGTGGGAGAAGATGCTCTTCACCTCGAGGCAGTCGGCGCATTGGTTGAGGCGCTCGGCGAGGAGCGGAATGTCGGCCTCGGAGAAGCCCAAGCGGTGCATGCCGGTATCGAACTCGACATGGATGGCCATGCGGCCGCCGAAGAGACGCACACGGGTGGCGAAGAGGTCGAGGATGCGGAAGGAGTAGATGTCGGGCTCGAGGCGATATTTGATGATGTCGTCGAAAGAGGCTTCCTCGGGATTCATCACCATGATGGGGACGTGAATGCCGTTGCGACGAAGGTCAACCCCTTCGTCGGTATAGGCTACGGTGAAATAGTCTACGTGGTTGAACTGTAATGTGTTGGCAACCTCTACTTTGCCGGCGCCATAGGAGGCCGCCTTGACCATGGCCATGAGTTTGGTCTCGGGACGGATGCGTGAGCGGTAGAAGTTGAGGTTGTGGATCATGGCGCCGAGGTTGACCTCCATGATGGTCTCGTGCGACTTGCGCTGGAGTAGTTTGGCTATCTTCTCGAAGCCGAAGATACGGGCACCTTTGAGGAGGATGGTCTCGTTCTGGAAGGTGTTGAAGTCGTAGTCCTGAAGGAAATTGTCGGTGGAGTCGAAGAAGAGGGTCTCGATGTCGCTGAAACAGTTGCGGTTGTGGCAGAGAGCGGGGCCGATGGCGATGAGACGCGAGATGCCGCGTTGGGCGACGAGTTGTGCTACTTGGGAGTAGAGCTCGTTGTCGGGGATGCCGGTCTGCATGAAGTCGCTGATGATAAGCGTCTTGCGGAAATGTTGCTGTTCGTATTGTAGATAGTCGAGAGCGATGGAGAGGGAGTTGATGTCGAGGGAGTAGCTGTCGTTGATGAGGAGGCAGTTGTTGACGGCCTCGTTCATCTCGAGGCGCATCTCGACGGAGGTGAGGGAGGCACAGCGTGCGGCGATGACTTCGGGTGCATATCCGAGATAGAGCATGAGGGTGACGCAGTGCATGACATTCTCCTGCGAAGCGCGGTCGACAAAGGGAATGGTGACGGCAAAGGTGCTTTCTTTGTAGCTGATGTTGAGAGTGGAGAAGTGGTCGGCGATATCGGTGGAAAGGAGATGCACATCGCTGTCGGCAGAGGTTCCCCAGGTGAAGCGATTGAGACTATGGAAACTCTCGATTTCGGAAAGGACAGAATGAATCTCCTTGTGGTCGAGGGAGTAGATGAGCACGTCGCAATGGGTGAAGAGCTGAAGTTTCTCGGCTACTTTCTGTTTGCGGGTGAGGAAGTTCTCGTCGTGGGCCTGTCCGACATTGGTGAAGATGCCGATGGAGGGCTCGATGATATGCTGGAGCCTGGCCATCTCGCCGGCTTCGGAGATGCCGGCTTCGAAGATGGCCATATCAAATTCGTGGCTCATCTGCCAGACGGAGAGGGGAACACCGATTTGGGAGTTGTAGCTCTTGGGGCTGGAGACGATGCGGTGTTCTGTGGAGAGCAGTTGTACGAGCCAGTCTTTGACGATGGTCTTGCCGTTGCTGCCGGTGACTCCCACCACGGGGATAGAGAACTGGGAGCGATGGGAGGCGGCGATGCGTTGGAGGGCGAGGAGGACATCGTTCACGCGCCAGAGGTTGGCATCGCGGTAGTCGGCGGCATAGTCGGCAGGCACGATGAAGTTGCGTACACCGCGCTGGTAGAGGCCGTCGATATAGCGGCAGCCGGAGTTGCGCTTAGTCGGGATGGCGAAGAAGAGCGTGCCGTCGGCCTCGGAGAGGGTGCGGCTGTCGGTGAGGAGATGGAGGATGGTGTCGTCGGAACGACGTACGCTCGCATCGGTACATTTTATGATGGCAGCTATTTCGGAAGCTTTCATGGTTGCTTGAGTGTTTTATTGTGTGATTGCTTGAGTGTTTTATTGTGTGATTGCTTGATTGCTTGAGTGTTTGCGGAACGGATAATGGAGTGGCCTATGCGACAGTCGAGGCAGCGGTGGCAGGAGCAGTAGTTGTTGTAAAGCTGGATGAGAGCCTGTGACTGTGCGGCATTCTCGGGAACAAGGCCGGCAGGGGCGAAGCGGCGGATGATATTGTTGTCTTCGGCAGGGAGCTGCTGCAAGAGGTTGAGCGCTTGCTCTTTGTAGGGTTGCTGTCCACACACCTCGCCATAGACGAACAACAAGGGAATCCATGCGTTGATAATCAGCGAGTCGGTCAGCATGCGCCCCACACGTTTGGTGGATTTTCGGGTTGTGGGCTGGTCAAATTGGTAGTGGGTATCCCAGTAGTCGGCAGCGCAGCAGTTGAAGAGACTTTCCATCGTCTTGACATCAGTTATCTCGAGCAGGGTGGAGAAGAGGTTGGACGTGGAGGCGAGGAGGTTGGCGAACTGGCTGAGACGGATGGTGGGGAATGCCGAGGGACGGATGCGGAAGAAGCGCCAGAGATAGTTGCCGATGGGTGAGAGCGAGGCGCCTGTCCGCAAAGCTTCATAGTCGGCCTGTAGCAGGCGCGGATATTCATCCTCGAAATAGCCTTCGAGTAATCCGGCCTGACCCATCAGCAGTGCTTCGATGCGTTGTGGATTGTCTTTCCAGCGCGCCAGGAAGCGAGGGTCGGTGGCTTTGGCCACCAATTCGAAAGGAAGGGCATTGACTTTACCGCCAAAGTAGTGTGCCATGAGCCAGTAGCATGTTTGTTCCCAGTTGCCGCGGCTTTCGTCAAGCAGGCGATGCACCACCTCGGACTTGCTCTCAATTCGTTCGACGGTTAAGCGGTCGAGGGACGAGTGGACGACAAGGGGGGACACCTTCGGCAGACGCCGCCCACAGGGGACGGTCTGTGGGTCGGCAGGGGCCATCAGGGCATCGTAATTGGCTACCAGCGATGGATGGACAAATGATTTGAGTTCCAAGGTGGCAGGTTCTTTCCCGTTCTCCGTAACGATGTGGCTGTCGTGTTCATAGACCACATGGAGGATGATGCTGTTGTAGGATTTGTCAGAGGTATGACGGTGGCGCTTCCAATCGGAAGAGCGGAGGTGAATCTCGATATTTCCTGCCCATTCGACACCGCCGATGGAGATTCTGGCGTTGAAGAAATCAGGACCTGCATCGAGGTTGAGTTCACCAGGACGATGAACGACAACAGGCTGTCCATTGGTGGTGGTCAGCCCTTTGCCAAGCATCTGGTGTTGCCATATATAATGTAGGAACGCTTCCGTCATTTCCTTTTCTCTTTACCTCCTAACTCCTTACCGCCTTTTAGTTGAACATTTCCTTCATTTTGTCAAAGAAACCACGCTCCTGTTTGGTGGGATTGGGTTGGAAGTTGGGATGTTTCTGCAGGTCTTCGAGCATTTTCTTTTCTTCGCGCGTGAGTTCTTTGGGCACCCACACATTGAGGCTCACCAGAAGGTCGCCGCGGCCATAGCCGTTCATGACGGGAAGTCCTTTGCCACGCAGGCGTACCACGCGACCCGACGGGGTGCCGGGATCAATCTTTATTTTTACTTTGCCGTTGAGGGTGGGGATTTCCACTGAGGCTCCCAGCGCGGCATCTGCATAGGTGATAAAGGCGTTGTAGTAGAGGTTAGCATCCTGCCGCTCGAAGGTGTCGTGCTCGAGCTCTTCGATAAGGACGATGAGGTCGCCGGCGATGCCGCCACGGGGACCGGCATTGCCTTTGCCCTGCATGGCGAGCTGCATACCATCCTGTACGCCGGCAGGGATGTTGATGGTGAGGATTTCGTCGCTCTTGACGATACCGTCGCCGTGGCAGTCGGGACATTTATCCTTGACGATGCGACCCTCGCCGCCGCACTGTGGGCAGGCACTCTGGGTCTGCATCATGCCGAGGATGGTGCGTTTGGTCTCGGTGACTACGCCGGTACCGTGACAATGGGGGCAGACTTCAGTCTTGCCGTCCTTGGAGCCGCTGCCGTGACAGGTCTTGCACGGGACATATTTATTGACCTTGATTTTCTTCTCGCATCCGTGGTCGATTTCCTCGAGGGTGAGTTTGACTTTGATGCGGAGGTCGGTGCCGCGCAGTACACGCCGTGCGCCACCGCCGCCACCGCCGAAACCGGAGAATCCCGTGCGAAAACCGCCGCCGAAGAGGTCGCCGAAAATGCTGCCGAACTGGGAGAAGATGTCGTTCATGTTCATACCGCCCTGCCCATAGGCACCGTCCATGCCAGCCATACCGAACTGGTCGTAGCGGGCTTTCTTGTCGGGATTGCTGAGGACGTCGTAGGCCTCGGCGGCTTCTTTGAACTTCTCTTCAGCCTCCTTGTCCCCCGGATTGCGGTCGGGGTGATATTGAAGGGCCAGTTTACGGTAAGCCTTCTTCAATTCTTCGGGAGTGGCATTCTTATCCACTCCAAGCACCTCATAATAATCTCTCTTTGCCATATTGGTTTTCCTCCTTTAGAATGCAACAACAACTTTGGCGTAGCGGAGTACCTTGTCGTTGAGATAATAGCCTTTTTCAACCACATCCATCACCAATCCTTTCTGCGACTCTTCGGGGGCAGGGATACGGGTGATGGCCTCGTGGAGGTTCTCGTCAAATTTCTTGCCTTTCACTTCCATGGCCTTGAGCCCTTTCTGCTCAAGGATTTTTATCATTTTGTTGTAAATCAGCTTGACGCCTTCGTCTTCGGTGGCGGCGAGCGCGCGCTCGAAGTCATCGATGACAGGCAGGATGGCTTTCATCATCTCGCGGCTGCCGTTGATGAGCAGGTCGGCTTTTTCTTGATTGGTGCGTTTGCGGTAGTTCTCGTATTCGGAATAGAGACGGAGGTATTTGTCGTTCATCTCGGCCAGTTTCTCGCCCAACTCCTGCACCTTGTCGGCTTCGGTGGGCTCGGAGTTTTCCGTAGACTCTTCGGCTTGCTGCTCATCAGCGGCCTCGTTGACAACTTCTTCCGCTGCCTTCAACAAATCCTCTGTTGCTTTCTCTTTGCTATGTTTTTCTTTGTTACTCATATGCTGTGTGACTTGTTTTTTACTGATGAATATATATCAAAAAGACTGCCAGTGGCAGTCGGGACTGACAAAATGGCATTTGGGTGTCATCTTGTCACCATACAAAGACATCTTCAGGACGTCGGGGACGTTGTCGCGACAGCCATTGGAAACCCTGCATGCGTTTCCATTCGTTGGGCAGTTGCATTACCGGATAGGTCTTCATGTCGGGCTTGTCGTAGATGACGACTCGGGATGGAGCCCGGGCGGTGTCAAAATAGATTCTCATGTCGGTGCCGGTGCCGGCGTTGACACCCACTAGCGCCGCATGGGAACTACTATCGTCTTCTGTGATATAATACACCATCTGGGCATTTCCCATCATGTCGGCGTATAGTGGTTCGCCCTTGTCGAAATATACGATGCCTTGTTTGCACTTCAGTTGGTTGAATTTCTCAACGTCAACCTGTTCTATGGAGAAACAGGAACTGCGCAGCCATGCCTGTCGCACCCCGGAGGTGTCATGCTGCAGTTCGATGGTGTCGGCCTGACATTGGTAGTGCTCATACCATAGCACGGGATTGCGGTAGAGTGAGAGCAGGGAATCGGAAGCCGAATAGAAGGCGGAATCGCACATGGCTTGGGCATCTCTGCGGTAGACTTTGACCTTGTAGTTGGCCCGCACGGTCTGTATATGATTGGCGCTGTCGGTCGTCAAATAGACGCTATCGGCATGCAGGAAAAGGGAGTCTCCGTCATCGACAAAGACCACTAATGCGCTGTCGGTGACGAAGGAGAATCCGGAGGCCTGGTTGGATTCACCGTAGCGGCCCGTGCAGGTGAGATTGTTAACAGAATCGAAAATGCGCACATTGCCTTGCGCCTTGCCGTAGCGCAGGCTGTCGTGGTAATAGAGTGTGTCGCAGTCGATAGTGCGGCCTTTATTGTTCACATGGGAGGCAAGGAAAGAGGTGGCCTCGCGGCTTGCGGTGTTGTAGTCGCCCAACTCGCTATAAATGAATGCAGAATCGGTGTAGATGCGTGTGGGACTCTTGAAATGTGCCACCTCCGTCACCGTATTATAGATGAGCGTGTCGGTGAAGAGTTGCATCTCGTCGTCGGAGAGTTGCACGCTATCATAGATATAGAACTCCTTTCGTGAGGCATTGTATAGTCCTTGCTGGCTGTCGAGCTTGCGCAGTCCACTGACGGCGTGTCCCCAATGCGGGTAGAAGGCCGTTTCGGTATTGCGGATGTAGGTGATATGGTCTGCTCGGAGTTGTGTACGTCCGTCAACAAGAAGCACGGTGTCGTCCCATATATCGACGATGCGAGTATTTCCATCATAGAAGAGGCGGTCGCCATAGATGAACGTGGTGTCGGAAAGTCGAATGACGATTGCACCGAATGCGGTGAAACTGTTCTCCTTGGTGTTATAGTGTGCAGAATCGGAACGCAGTGTCATGCCCTCATGACGGGCTGTCACGCCGTTGAACAGAATCCAGATATTGCCGTCGTCAGGGTCACGTGAGCCCATGCCGGCAGAATACTCAATCAGTTTCTGTCCCTCTGCGGCGGGCAACAGAAAAAAGAGGAAAGTGAAAAGCATAAGCACTTTCCACTTTCCTTTTTTTACGTTCAGCTCTTGGCTCACAATTCTCAATGCTCCACTTTATTTTATCACACGGGAACCGAGACGGTCCATGGCGCAGCGGAAGCCAATCCAGGAGGCGGACTGGTCTTGATCGAGGTAGCGGCGTGTAGAGGCTTGCAGATAGTAGGCGCGGTCTTTCCAACTACCGCCCTTGATGACGCGCACTTTGTTGTTGACGAAGGTGTGAGCCACATCGTCTTTCGATTCAGCTTTGCGGCGGTACATCTTGTTGGTCCAAGTGTCGGAGGCAGACATGGCCTCTTCGCTCTCTTCCTCCTCGTCTTCTTCCACTTCTTCGGCTTCACCCTCTTCGTCCTCATCACCTGTCTCGGTATCCATCCAGTTTTCGTTGGCACCCAGGTTGGAGGCGCGGTCGCCGTCGAGGTAGTTCACATTGTCGGCCTGACGGTAGTTGCGGCGGTTGGCCTGATATTCCTCTTCGGTATAACGCATGGAACCGTCCTCGCCGATGAAGACCTCGTTGTCCTCATCGAGTTCGGGGGTCTTGTAGATGTTGCCACGGAAAGGATCGAGGTCGTCGCCACCGATGGGGTTGACGGTCTTACGATAGACATCCATGCACCATTCGCTGACGTTGCCGGCCATGTTGTACAGGCCGTAGTCGTTGGGGAAATACCATTTGACGGGGCAGGTGTAGTCCCAGCCGTCGTTCAGGTTGCCAGCCACGCCCATGGCGTCGCCGCGGGTGCGTTTGAAGTTGGCAAGGAACTGTCCGTAGTATTTCTTGTTGGCGGAACGCAGGCTCTGGCCAGCCCAAGGATAGGTTTTGTGCTCGGTGATGCGCTCGTCGTAGGTGTTGCCAATCATGCCAAGGGCGGCGAATTCCCATTCAGCCTCTGTTGGGAGGCGGTAGTAGGGGTAGAGGATACCGTCGGATTTGCGAATCTGACGCTCCTCGCCACCAGCGGAGGGATCGAGGTTGGCGATACCGCCACGAATTTCGCCCTCATAACGGCCGGCAAGGTAGACATCGGTCTGGAAGGCGTTGCTACCGAGGTTCTCCTGATCGAGGGTGAGGATGCCCATGTCGACAAGAATCTTCTCGTTGACACGGTCGGTACGCCAAATGCAGAACTGCTGAGCCTGCTCCCAGGTCACACCCACCACGGGATAGTCCTGATAAGAGGGACTTTGGAAGTAGTGGTCGACAAAGCTCTCGCGCCAAGCCAGACGGTCGCGCCAGGTAGCGGTGTCGGGCATAATGGCTTTCACTTTTTCGCTGAATTCTTCGCCATAGGCGCGGTTCATCCAGTAGACGAACTCACCATACTGCTTGTTGCTCACCTCGCACTCGTCGATATAGAAGGAAGAGACGGTGACGGTGTGCGCCACATTGTCCCATGAGTAGCGGGTGTCTTCGGTGACATGACCCATCACGAAGGAACCACCTTCGATAAACACCAATCCGGGGGCGGTCTCTTGGTTGGTTCTGTCGGAGACATCGTAACCACCCCACTTCGGGTCGTTGTAGTTCCATCCCGTAGTTTCAGACTTGCCAGCCTTGTTTCCACAAGAGGCGAGCATCAAAACTGTAGCCAGCATCAGGCTTGAGAATCTGAAAATTTTCATATATTCACTATTTATATTATGCTATATAACGTATTTTCCGTTTTTTTTGTTTCATTATTTAGAACGAGGGGCAGCGGATGGCTTTGACTTTCTTCTTGTGCTCGGGCACGGGAAGGAGTACGCCCAGCGTGATTTCGTGGGCACCTGCCGTACTGTTAGCCAATTTCGACACGGTCACATCGTAACTGTAGCCTATGGTGAAGTAATCGTGACGGATACCGGCCTGGAAGATGAAAGCATCGGAGTTCTCGGTGCCGTGACGGAACCATACGCCCACAATGAAGGGCATCCAGTCGAGGTTGACACCATAGTTGAAGTAATGAAAACCGCCTTGGTATTGGTAGACGATGTTGGGCGAAATAATGGGGGTGCCCAGACCCAGCGAGGACTGACGTCGGCCTTCTTCAGCCACGTTGATGAGTCCACCGCCATGCACGGTAATCTTCATCGGGACGGGGTCTTCTGAATAGAAAGCAACATTGGGCTGCGTGAGATGGGAGACGGCAAGGCCTGCATACCATTTGGACCCACTAACCAGAACACCGGCATTGAAGTCGGGAGTCCACTGGCTGAGTTTGTCGGGAGGTGTGGCTCCGGTGGCATACGAGAAACCCATTTCGCGGTCAATCTGGTCGGGGAAACGCAGATAGTCATCCCAGCTAAGGTGTGTGTTGACAATCGAAGCCTGCAGGGCAGCACTGACATAGATGTCTCGACTCACTTGGAAGCGGAACGAATACATGGCACCCAACATATTGGTCGACAAAGCACCATGGTCACCCACACGGTCGGTCAGCAAAATGAAACCAAGACCACCATGAAGATCGGGGAAGTATTGGTCATAGGAGGCTGACACCGTGGTAAATGCGCTTACGAGTCCCGGCCATTGTGCACGGTAGTTCAGTGCGATGCGCGGTGCAACGACAGAGCCGGCAAAAGCGGGATTCAGATAGAGTGGGTTAGCGTAGAATTGAGAGAATCCGATATCCTGGGCTCCTGCCGTAGCCGAAAGCATCAGCATGGCACCCAGAACAACGTTCTTCAATCTCTTTTTCAGTTGTTTTTTTGACATATTACAGGCCTATAATCAAAACGCAATATTACGAAGATTTTTTGAAATAACAACATTTTCTATAAAATATTTTTATAAATATCACATTATCATAGAGATATTTTTTTACTCTCGAATGGTTTGCGCACACCAAAATGACCATACTTGCAGGTGACATTTCGGTTTTTGGGCCTCTTTCAGCAAGGGACAACCATTGAAAATTGTAGAGTCCAACAGCCTTTCGCTGTCGGGATGAATGGTTACTTTTTTCAGCCCGGTGCACATTGAAAAAGCCGAGATACCCAAATACTCCAAATCCCTACCAAGCTCAACCTGCTCCAACGAGCGGCAATAGGCGAAAGCGCCTTCTCCTATCGATTGTAAACCAGTGTTGTAGGAAATTTTCTCTAATAGAACACATCCACAGAATGTCTGTGTCCCAATGCGCCGGATGGACTTCATGTCCACCTGGGTCAGACTATCGCATCCATAGAACGCGTAGGATCCGATTTCCACCACCCGGTATATCCTCCCGTCAAAGGCCACTGTTTCAGGAATGGTCAATTCGCCAACAGGCTTGTTATCAGCAAAGTATGGCCATTCTTTTTCAGGATGGGTTACACAAACACTATCTCCGTTACCAAGTATCTGATAGTAAAGCATCTGTCCATTCTCTGTTGAAAGAGAAAAATCGTACTGTGCAGACGAATACTTTGTTGTCCAAAAAATACACAGAAAACATGTTACCAGTATTTTGGCGACTTTCATTCTATCCATTGTTTATTATTTTAGTTTTGCAAAAATACAACTAATTTTTCAAATAAAAAAGACTAACCACCAATTGCTTGATAAAGACACCTCTCTCGCACCACCCATTCTCAATAGGATATCGCTCCATCGCTCGAAATAACAAAATAAAGGCCACGAAAACGTGGCCTTTATTGACATATCCTGTTGGATGGGATTTACTCGAACGACTTGATGGCCTGTTTGATAAGTTCCATGGCCTCACGCAGTTGCTCCTCGGTGATGCACAGCGGGGGAGCGAAGCGGATGATGTGCTGATGGGTCGGTTTGGCCAGCACACCGAGGTCGCGCATCTTCAGGCAGACATCCCAAGCTTCCTTGCCGTTGTGGGGCTTGATAATGATGGCGTTAAGTAAACCTTTACCACGCACCTTCTCAATCATCGGGCTCTTGAAGTTGCTCATTTCCTCGCGGAAAATCTTACCGAGACGCTCGGCATTTTCCATCAGGTGCTCGTCTTTGATCACCTGCAGGGCGGCGATGGAGACCTTGGCGGCGATGGGGTTGCCACCGAAGGTGGAGCCGTGTTCACCGGGCTTGATATTCAGCATGATGTCGTCATCGGCCAACACGGCGCTGACGGGCATCACGCCGCCACCGAGGGCTTTGCCGAGGATAAGGATGTCGGGACGCACGTTTTCATGGTCGCATGCCAGCATCTTACCGGTACGGGCGATACCGCTCTGCACCTCGTCTGCCATGAACAACACATTGTATTTCTTGCAGATATCGTAGCATTTCTTCAGATAGCCCTCATCGGGAACATAGACACCAGCCTCACCCTGGATGGGCTCCAGCAGGAAGCCTGCGACCTCTTTGCCATTTTCGGCCAGGCATTTCTCCAGTGCGTCGGCATCATTGTAGGGGATGCGGATGAAGCCAGGAGTCATGGGACCGTAGTTGGCATAGCTCTCAGGGTCGTTACTCATGGTGATGATGGTGATGGTACGGCCGTGGAAGTTACCTTCGCAGCAGACAATTTTCACTTTGTCGTTGGGGATGCCTTTCTTCACCACGCCCCAGCGGCGGGCCAGCTTCAGGCCGGTCTCGTCGGCTTCGGCGCCGGTGTTCATCGGCAGCACTTTATCATAGCCGAAGTATTCGGTTACATATTTCTCCCACTCTCCCAGGCAGTTGTTATAGAAAGCGCGACTGCTGAGGGTCAGCTCATGAGCTTGGTCACACATGGCTTTGACAATCTTCGGGTGGCAGTGGCCTTGGTTAACGGCAGAGTAGGCGGAAAGGAAGTCGAAGTACTTCTTACCCTCGCAGTCCCACACGAAGGCGCCCTCACCCTTGGCGAGAACGACGGGTAGCGGATGATAGTTATGGGCGCCGTAGCGGGCTTCCATTTCCATGAATTGTTCTGATTTTGTCATTGTTGTATTGTTTTTAAGGTTGTAATTTTTTTTTTGAAATGCGGTGCAAATTTACACATTTTTTTGAATATTGGGATAAAAAAAATGATGTCTGATTTAATTGTCTGTTATTTCGGTCGTTGTACTTTTAATTGGATGTCTGTTGAAAACTTTTTTCATGGTCTGACGCTCTATTTATAAAAAAATATTTATTTTTGCAGCCAAATTTAAATGTAATAAATACATGAGTATGGACAACAAAGAGCAAAGAAAAGAAGAACTTTACAGTCAGGCTATCCCTGCCGGCAAACGTAGATATTTCTTCGATGTGAAAGAAACCCGTGGAGGTGACAAGTTTATTACCATCACTGAGAGTCGCAAGTTGTTTGATAACAACACCGGCGAAGTTTATTTTGAGAAAAACAAATTGTTCCTCTATAAAGAGGACTTTGATAAGTTCCGTCAGGGTCTCGACAATGCATTCAAATTCATCGAGACCGGCATCGTGCCTCCTCCCGTCGTTGTGGAGGACAACTGGCACGGCGACAATGTCGACAGCAAGCTGGACGAGATAGACTTTAAATTTTAATGCTTGAACGCCTGAATGCGTAAATGCTTGAGTTTAAAAATATTCAAACATTCAAACAATCAAACAATCAAGCAGTTTCATTATGGCAAAGATAATATCCATAGCCAACCAGAAGGGTGGGGTGGGGAAGACCACCACGGCGGTGAACCTCAGCGCCTCGCTGGCAGTACTCGAGAAGAAGGTGCTGCTGGTCGACTGTGACCCCCAGGCCAATGCCACCTCCGGTCTTGGTTTCAACCCTGACGAGTTGGAGAAAAGTGTCTACGACTGTATCCTCGGTCAGGCTCAACCCGACGAGGTGATTATTGAGACCGATACCCCCAACCTCGACCTCCTGCCTACGCGTATCGACCTCGTGGGTGCCGAGGTGGAACTTATCAATGAGAAAGGCCGCGAGCAGTTCCTTGCCCGTGCCCTCGAACCCATCAGGGACAACTACGACTACATCATCATTGACTGTTCCCCCTCGCTGGGTCTCATCACCATCAACGCCCTCACGGCCTCCGACTCGGTGATTATCCCCATCCAGAGCGAATATTTCGCTCTCGAGGGTCTTGGTAAACTGTTGAATACCGTGCGTATCGTGCAGACACGCCTCAACCCCAAGCTCTCCATTGAGGGATTGCTCATCACCATGTACGACAACCGTCTCCGTCTGGCCCGTCAGGTGGTCGAAGATGTACGTGAGCACTTCAAGCAGATGGTCTTCAATACCCTCATCTACCGTAACACCAAGTTGGCCGAAGCACCGTCTTATGGCAAGAGCATCATCATGCATGATGCCGCTTCCACCGGTGCTATCAACTACCTCAATCTCGCACAGGAAATTCTGGAACGAAACAAAAAATAATAGAAAATGGCAGTAAAGAAAAGTGGTGGTCTGGGACGTGGATTGAGCTCCATCCTTCCTGATACCAAGGATTTGGAGGTCAATAACACTGTCACCGCCGCCATCAGCACCATACCCTTGAAAAAGATTGTCGCCAACCCCTTCCAGCCCCGCAAGGAGTTTGACAAGGAGGCCTTGGAGGAACTTGCACAATCCATCCGTCAGCAGGGGGTCATCACTCCCGTTACTGTGCGCAAGATGCCCGACGACACTTACCAGCTCATTGCCGGTGAGCGTCGCTTCCGTGCCTCGCAGCTTGCGGGTCTCAAGGATATACCGGCTTATGTCCGTGTGGCCACCGACAACCAGATGATGGAGATGGCTCTTGTGGAGAATATCCAGCGCGAGAACCTCAACGCCATTGAGGTGGCGCTGGCCTACAAAGCCCTCATTGAGGAATGCCGTCTCACCCACGACCAGCTCAGCGAGAAGGTGGGAAAAAACCGCAGCACCATCACCAACTACCTGCGCTTGCTCAACCTGCCGGCTGAGACCCAGTTGGCTCTTGGTAGCGACAAGATAAGTATGGCTCATGCGCGCGCGCTCGTAAATGTAGAGGATATAGACCTCCACCTCGAGATACTCCATGCCATCATCGACCGTCATCTCTCTGTCCATCAGACAGAAGATATGGTCAAGAATGCCAAGAAGAAACCCGTGGCCCCCACCACCAAGAAACGTGGCGAGTTGCCTGCAACACATGTGGAGGCACAAGGTCGTCTCAAAAAGAAGCTCCAGTCGACAGTGGAAATCAAGCGCTCTCAGCGCGGAAAAGGCTCCATGACCATCTATTTCAACTCCGACGAGGACTTCAACCGCATCCTGCAGTTGATTGAAAAATAAGAATAATGAAGGGAGTGAAAAGGAGTGCAAGGAAGTGCAAGGGAGTGCAAGGCAAAAATGTCAACCGACAGTATTGTCCCCGCACTCCCTTGCACTCCTCTGTATTTCTTACACTTCTTCTTTTTACCCTTCACCTTTCACCTTTCACCTCGCAGGCTCAGCGTGTCGAGGTGCAGCCTCTGGCCGAACCAGTGAATGTTGTTGTTCCGGAAGAGCATTCCGGTACCAAAGCCCTCCTCTGGTCGCTCATTCCTGGTGGAGGACAAATCTATAACGGGCAGGCTTGGAAAGTCCCCGTCATCTACGGCGCTTTCGCCGGCATGGGCTACTTCATCCACTACAACTACACACGTATGGTGAAATTCAAGGATGAGTACCTCTACCGTGTCAACCATAACGACACCCCCAACCTCGCCGACTACGCCAACTATCCCACCTCCAATATCTATAATCTCTACAACTCCTACAACCGTGACTTCCAGCTCATGGTCATTATCACCGTTGGTGTCTATGCCCTTAACCTCGTCGATGCCTATGTTTTCGGCCACCTCTATGACTTCCGCATCGACGACGACATCTCTCTGGCTGTCGCCCCCACGCTCCAGCCCACGCCCATGGGCTTCCAGCCTTCGTTGGGAGTGACTCTCTCATTTTAGAAAACTTAGAAAAACTAGTTAAACCAGAAAAACTAGTTAATCTATGCAATAATAAACAAAATAACACGTTTAATCAAGCAAACACAAAAAACAACAAACAATGACGAACTCTCTTTTTATTCTTCTTGACAGCGCTACTGCCGAAGCCCCCAAGTCTCTTTCCCTTTGGGAGATGGCTGTCAGTGGCGGATGGATTATGATTATCCTCGGACTGATGTTGGTCCTTGCCGTCTACATCTTCATCGAGCGTTACATTACCCTCAGCAACGCTCTCAAAGGCAACGACGACAGCGTCTTTATGGACGAAATCCGTCAGCATGTCCACAACGGCAACCTCGACGAAGCCCGCAACCTCGCCAAGCAGACCGCTTCGCCCCTGGGTCGCATGATCAGCAAGGGCTTCTCGCGCCTCGGTCGTCCGCTGCCCGACATCCAGGCTGCCATCGAAAGTGAGGGCAAACTCGAAGTCGCCAACCTTGAGAAACGTGTCTCCCTCGTCGCCACCGTGGCCTCTTTGGGACCCATGCTCGGCTTCCTCGGCACCGTCACCGGTATGATTACCGCTTTCCAGGATATGAAGAATGCAGGCACCGACATCAGCATCGCCACCCTCTCCGGCGGCATCTCCACCGCTATGGTCACCACCGTCGGCGGCCTCATCGTCGGTATCATCTGCTATTTCCTCTATAACCTCCTTGTCTCCCGCATCAACAAAGTGGTCTTCGACCTCGAGGTCCGCGCCAACGAGTTTATGGATCTCCTCCATGAACCGGCCTAAAAAATGTTTGAATGCTTGATTGTTTGAATGCTTGAGTGCTGTCGCGCCAAATTCTCACACAATCAAGCAATAACACAATCAAACAATAATAGTAATGATTAATCTACAGAATAAAATACGTGTCGAGACTTCCTCGTCGAGCATGAGCGACTTGGTCTTCCTGCTGCTCATTTTCTTCATGATTACCTCGACTCTCATTAGTCCCAACGCCCTGCCGCTGAATCTCCCCGAGAGCAGCAGCGACACCCGCGTCAAGCAGGACCTCACCGTCTATATCGCCTTTGACGAGGCTGGTATGCCTGCCTACTACATTCGTGATGAAAAGACTCTTGTCGCTCGTGAGTCCCTTCAGGATGAGCTGAGCAAAGCGCTCGAAGGCTCCGCCAAAGACGCTGCCATCGTGCTCCGAGCCGATAAGGATATGCCCGTTGAAGAGGTGGTATACACCCTCGACGCTGTCAACCGAATCAACGATGCCGACCCCGAGAATCACGCCCACAAGGTCTCTTTGGCCACTGTCGGTAAAGAATAAAAAAACAAACAAAAGCTATGTCATCGAAAACCAAATCCGCCATCTCTACCGCCATCTTCGTCGGGGTGATGCTCCTGCTGATGTTTTTCGTCAGCGGCTACACCTTCGACAAAGGGGCCTACGAGAAGGAAAACCCTCCCAAGGAGCCTCCCGAGGGTTTCGAGGTGAGCCTCGGTGAACCCGATCGCGGTCAGGGTGACGAACCCGCTCCCGCGGCCAAACAGCAGACCACTACCAAGCCTGCTCCGGTGGCACCGCAGCAGAATATTCCCACCCAGCGCAACAGCGACGCGAAGGTCAACGCCAGCGACAAAACGGTCACCACCGATGCCAAAACCACCGAAGTGAAACCCAAGGAGCCGGAAATCAACCAGAACGCCCTCTTCCCCGGTAACCGCAACAAGAATAGCACGGGTAGAGGACAAGGGCTCGGCGAGGCTGGCACTCCCGGCAACCAGGGCCAAGCCGACGGCAACCCCAATTCGCTCAACACCAACGGTAATGGTGGCGGAGGACTCTCGGGCAATGTGAAGGGCTTCAAGGTTGTCTCCCATCCCCCCATCAAGTTCAGCTCCACGCAGACCGTCAACATCACCTTCACCCTCGACGTGTGGGTCGACAAGAACGGCAACGTGACGCGTGTCGACTACCGCACCTCTACCTATAGCGATGTCCGTCTCCGCGACAAAGCCATCGCTTTGGCCAAGGGTACCAAGTTCGCACCGCTCCCGGGAACCGATATGGGCGACGAGTTGCGTAAGGGTACCATCACCGTCACTTTCAAGAACACCAAATGAGACTCGACAAATACCTCTGGGCAGTGCGCCTCTACAAGACGCGCTCCCTCGCCGCCGATGCCTGCCAGTGTGGCAAGGTGAAGTTGACGGCCGAGGGTAGGGAACTGAAGCCCTCCCACGAGGTGAAGGTAGGGGAGAGGTTCAGTCTCAATCTCGACCAGTTGCACAAGGAAATCGAGGTCCTCGCCATCCCGCCCAACCGCGTGGGCGCCCCCCTTGTCCAAGGTTTTATGATTGACCGCACCCCGCAGGAGGAATACGAGCGCATCCAGATGGCCCGCCAGTATGCCTTTGAAAAACGCGACCGTGGCGTCGGGCGTCCTACAAAACGAGACCGTCGTGACTTAGAGGAGTTTAAGTACATGTAAAAGGAAAATTCCGGGAAAAAGAATATTTTTCCGAAACTTTTTGCAAGAAAAAACAATCAAGTAGTACCTAATAACGATTCGAGACAGTGGAAGACAAGGAAATCGTCGAAAGAATCCTCTCAGGAGACACTGAGCAGTACACGCTCATCGTGCGGCGCTACCAGCAGATTGTGGCCAACCTCACCTACAAGCTCTGCGGCACGCGCCTCGAGATAGAGGAGGTGACACAGCAAGTCTTCGTCGAGCTCTACATGGCCCTTCCCCGATTCCGTTTCGACTCGAAGTTGAGTTCTTACATCTACCGCATCACCGTCAATGTCGTCAGCAAGATGCTGAACAAAAGCAAACGCTTCGTCAGCAGCGACGAATGGGAGAACCCGCCCGAGGAGGTCTCCACCGACCGCAACGCCGAGCAGCAGATCATCCACAACGAACAGATGGACGCCCTCCGCACCGCTATCGGACACCTCAAGGACGAGCAACGCACAGCCCTCATACTCTACACCTTCGAGGACTTCTCCTACAACCAGATTGCTGAAGTCATGCAGTGCAGCCTCGCCAAAGTGGAGTCGCTCATCTTCCGTGCAAAAAAGAACCTGGCAAAGGAACTGAAAAATTAAGAACCATGAATATCGACGAACAACTGAAACAACTCGCCCAGCAGACTTGCCCCAAGCAGGTCGATGTGGTGGACAGTGTGATGGCCGAGGTGCGCAAACACCCCTACCTGCAGCCTGTCGCCAAGCCCGCTGTGCGCAAGGTCCGTTGGGTGCCCTGGGCCTCCCTCACGGCTGTTGCTGCCGCGGCGGGTCTCGTTGTCGTCAACCTCACCCCTGCCGTTGCCGCCACCTATAACGAAGAGCAGATAGGCTCCATGATGGCCTCGGTGGCCGACTATAACTACTACGCCCCTGTCGAATCGGCAGCAGACAACCCCATCGATTACCTATACGACGACTATTCGGATGAGTATTAATTATTGCGTTATGAAAAAAGTCCTTTTCCTCACCTTGACCCTTGCCCTCGGACTCTCGCTCTCTGCACAGCGTCAGGGCGGTCAGCGTCACAAAGACCAGCGTTCCGATATCACGCAGCTTGTCAGCAACCTCACCGACAGCCAGAAGAACAAGCTCGAGACCGTCACCAGCGAGTCGCGCCAGCGTGTCGACAAGCTCCGCGCCCGCCAGAAGACTGTGCGCGACAGCATTGCGCTCTATATGGACCGCGAAGGCGACCAGTCACGATACCTCAATCCCCTTTTCGATTGCGAAGCCAAAATCCAAGCCGAGATTTCTCGCGAGATGTACAGCACTAAGGTGCGCATCGAGCAAGTCCTTACCAAAGAACAGCGTCAGGAGTTCCAGAAAGCTTCCAAGCAGCACCGCAAGAATCACGGCAAAAAGCATCAATAATTACGTATTGCTCCGAAAGTACCCTCTCATAGTAACCCCACACGGAAGTGTGGGGTTATTTTGTTCTTGTTTTATAAAAAATAATTTATGGCTAATTGACGATAATTCACGTTTATAACTATTACGGAGATTTTTTTTTCAACTTGTCCTTGTCTGTTTTGGAAAAAATATGTAAATTTGCACCCAAATTCAACCCATAAAAACAACACACATGAACAACAGTATTTTCGTTTTCCCGAAACCTGAGAATGAACCCGTGAAAGGCTATGCCCCCGGCAGCCCCGAACGCAAAGAAATCCGCAAAGCCCTCGACGAGCTCTACAAGAAAGTGACCGAGATTCCCGCCATCATCGGTGGCAAGGAGGTCAAGACCAAGAATATGGGCGAGATTGTGATGCCCACCGAGAATCACCATGTGTTGGCCCGCTACCACAAAGTGGGCGAGAAAGAGGTGCAGGCCGCTATCGATGCCGCCATGAAAGCCCAGAAGGAATGGGCCGAGACCCCCTGGATCGACCGCGCCAGCGTGATGCTCAAAATCGCCACCCTCATCAGCGGCAAATACCGCTACCTCATCAATGCCGCCACCATGCTCGGCCAGGGCAAGACCACTATGCAGGCCGAAATCGACAGCGCCTGTGAGCTCTGCGACTTCCTGCGCTACAACGCCCACTACGCCAGCCAGATTTATAGCGACCAGCCCTGCAGCGACAAGGGCACGCTCAACTATGTGACCTATCGTCCCATGGAAGGCTTCGTCTTCGCCATCACCCCCTTCAACTTCACCTCCATCGCCAGCAACCTCTGCCTCAGCCCCGTGCTCATGGGCAATGTCTGCATCTGGAAGCCCTCCACCACCGCCATGCTCTCCAACTACCTCCTGATGAAAATCTACAAGGAGGCCGGTCTGCCCGACGGTGTGGTCAACTTCCTCCCCGGCAGCGGCGCCCTCATCGGCAAGGTGGCCTTCGCCAACGAGAACCTCGCGGGTGTCCACTTCACCGGCTCCACCGCCACCTTCAAGGGCTTCTGGAAAGCCATCGGCCAGAATATCGACAAATACAAGAGCTATCCCAAGATTGTCGGTGAGACCGGCGGCAAGGACTTCATCATGGTCCACAAGAGCGCCGACCCCGACCAGGTGGCTACCGCCATCGTCCGTGGCGCCTTCGAGTTCCAGGGACAGAAATGCTCCGCCGCCAGCCGCGCCTATGTGCCCGCCTCCATGTGGCCCAAGGTGGAAAAGATTATCGGCAAGATGCTGAAGGAAATTAAGATGGGCGACGTGCGCGACTTCAGCGCCTTCGTCAACGCCGTCATCGACGAGGCTTCCTTCGACAATTGCAAGAACTATATCGACCACGCCAAGAAGAGCAAAGACGCCGAAATCGTCTTCGGTGGCAAGTGCGACAAGAAGAAAGGCTGGTTTGTCGAGCCCACCGTCATCCGCGCCCTCAAGCCCAACTACAAGAGCATGTGCGAGGAGATCTTCGGACCCATCATCACCATCTATGTCTATGAGGACAAAGACTACGAGAAGACCTGCCAGCTCTGCGACAGCACCTCGCCCTACGCCCTCACGGGAGCCATCTTCTCAAGCGACCGCAAGGCACTCCGTGCCGGCTACGACCTGCTGAAGAATGCCGCCGGCAACATCTACTTCAACGACAAGCCCACCGGAGCTGTCGTTGGCCAGCAGCCCTTCGGCGGTGCCCGCGCCAGCGGCACCAACGACAAGGCTGGCTCCTACCTCAACCTCATTCGTTGGACTTCGCCCCAGGCCGTCAAGGAGACCTTCGACCCCGCCTACGACTACAAATACCCCTTCATCAGCAGCGCCGAATAAGCCCTGCCGCGAAGTGGTAAGTGATACACTGTTTGAATCCTCTGACTCTTGCGAGTCGGGGGATTCTTCTTTTGTCAAGTCCCCAGAAGGTATTTGTCCGCACCCTATATAACTGCTGTCCGAAGTGCGTCCGGCATAGTCCTCCACGAAGCCGTAGAGATGCACCTCGCATCCCGCCCAACGTTCAGGCAGCTCCACCGTCACCTGGCGACTGCGGCGGTAGGCAGGCACCGACAGCACCCCCTCGTCCATCTCCGGACACCAAGCATAGAGATACACCTGGTCGTCGTTCGACGAGCAGAGATGCTGCGGGTTGCGCTCGAAAGGCACCGTAACGGTGCATCCTTCAGCAATTTGTGGTGTCTCGAAGCCTACAGGTGCCACAGGGCCGATGCTGAGGGTGAGGCTCTCGTAGTCTATCGTCAGTTGTCCGCCTTCCAAAGAAAAACAGTCGCTGTTAACGCTCATAAAATGGTTACACTCCGTGCGGTGCATCCGCACAGCCTCTGTGTGCATCCCGATACGCAAAACCGAACGCAAATGTGATGCCAACTGCGACACCCGTGAAAAAAGACCGCGAGCCTTCTGTTGCCGCTCCGTGCGCGGATTGCGCACCCTCCGCGGCTTCGCCCGCAGACACCATTGTCCGCGCCATTCGTAGCCTATCACTGTCCCGACGGTCCCGCGGTAGCCGTCGTTGATTCCATAATGTTGCTTTGCCATAATTGTAAAGTTTAAAGTTTAAGGTTTAAGGTGTATTTCCTGCCTCCGGCAGAAAAATGAAACATATATAATATAAGCCCCGAACGTGTTACCGAGGGAATTTTAACTAAACTTTAACAGTTTATCCTCCTCACGACGGTGTATCATCGCCGACTGTTGTCGGTGATGGTACATTGCTGATACGTCGTTGGGACGGATTTAGGACGGTGTTGGTATCTGGGGATGCTGATTTTTAGATGGTTGTGAGTGCGTTTTAGTGGCAACACCTGGACACTGACGCCGTCATCCAAATAAGAGCCAACTCCCAGGAGAATTTCCGAAGAGAGCGGTTTTATCCAACAGGATAATTACGACAGGAGGGCGCCCCGCATGGGGTGCCCTCCTTTGTGTGTCGAGATTCCACTGTGGTTGCTATGAGCAACAACACGTGGGAAGGAAAGAATGATTACAGCTGGTGATACAGAAACTCATCGAGTCCGAGCATGGTCATAGCCTGTACTGATTCGGGGTCATCCGTAGAACGGACAAGGACGTTGTCGCTCGCGCGATAGGTCACAACAAATCCCATGTCTGGTATGCTCAAGGTGGTACCGTCCCAGGTGTAGTGTACAGTGTTGGTTTCATCCCTACTGTTTCCTGCCATTTCGAAATGGACAACGCGATTGAGAGAATCGGCGGAGAAGATTTGGAGTTCGTCGCTCATGACGATTTCCATACCCTGGACGTCTCCTTCATAGTAGAATTTCCATGATGTGCCGACAAGGTTCTTGTCTTCGTTGTTTTCTTTGTCGTCTTTCGTGCAGGCGACATTCAACATTGCGGCGGCTGCGACAAACAGCAGGGCCATTCTTTTGATGTTCTTAATCATAATTGTGATTTTTAAGGGTTATTATTTATTGTTTTATTATTTTATGATGCAAGATTTGTCCGTCGGGAAGGTGCATCTTCAGCAGGTAGACGCCTGTGGGCAGTGCCGAGATGGAAAAACTGGATTGTGAGGCGACCAACTGGCAGCATCCCAATGCGTTGAATACCTCTATACGGCTACCTGTGGGGATGCCCGCCACCGTCAACTGGCTGCTGGCCGGATTGGGATAGACGCAGATTGTGGCATTCTCGTCTCTGTTGTCGGGGATGCCCACCGGCAGAAAGTGCACATGGAAGGTCAGCGTGCTGTCGTGCTCCTGGATATTGGTAATCTCAAAACTCTGTTCGGGGGTGCCGTCGGTGAGATAGGGATGCGGGTTGGTGGAGGGGCCGAACGAGGTGCGCCCCGAGGCCTGGCTGAAGAAGGCGCGTGCAAGCCGTCCGTTGGTGGTGTCATTGCTGCAATCGGGACGGAAAATCCACAACTGGTGCACGTAGTTCTCGTTGTCGAAAAATGAGTTGTGGTACATCCCTTCCCTGTCGAGAGGTATGCTGTCAACCCAGCGCGAAATCACCAGGCCGGTCCCCGGAATACCCTCCTCGAAGAGGTCGGCTTTGTTGCGATACTCGAACACATACCACTGTGTGGTGTCGATAGATGATTTGATATAGTAGCAGTTCTGTGTGGGACTTGAGCCGGCGCTCCGCAACGTATAGTCACCGTCGGCTGTAATCTGCACGGGGTCATCGCCGACATGGAGAATCTTACTCTTCATAATGGCGGCTGTTTGACAGCGAAATTCGGATGCCCCCATCATATCCCATATCCCCACTTGATTGATGTGGGTATAGTTACGATAATGGTAGAGGTCTGGTAGATTCAGCGAGTGTCCCATCTCGTGCCGGAAAACATAGACAGAAAACATGTCGTCAGATCCCTCAAACTCCATGTTGAAAGCATTGGGCAACAATCCGTTGATGGAGACAGGATGGTCTATCGAATCGTGGGGGAAGAACTCCATGTGTGGCCACAGAAGATCGCCCCAGTCATCGACATTTCCTTTGACGATGAAGCTGATATTGTCGATATATCCGTCACCGTCTCCGTCGAGCACTACGGTGCTGTCCACCAGATGCTGCGAGTCGATATAATCCAACGCGCGAGCCAGCAGCTGGGACTCGCGCATGGAGATGCCTATCATCGGGTTTTCGCCCTGGTAGCCGTCGGGATTCTCCTCGCTGTAGGGACGGTAGTAGCTGCGGGGATGGATGTCCTGATAGGAGACAATCGCGCTTCCCGACATATTGTTCGGATACACCGTGTTGTAGTGTAGCTGCCCATAGGTGAGCACATCGAAAAAGTTATAGATGGTGAACTCGCCGGGGGTGCGTCCGTTGAACATGGTGTCCATGTCGCTGAAGGGGAAGTCGATTTCATCTTCGTCGGCAAATCGGACAAATACGACCAGATTGGTCAGTTCGGTAGCTGTCTGTGCCATTGCCACCGGTGACAATAGCATCACAGCCAATAATAGGATGATTTTTTTCATGGTGCAAAGATACAAACTTTTTTCCAACCGACCAAAATTTTTTTTTCCCCATGCCATCCAGTTGTGTTTTTTTTCGTACTTTTGCAGCGAGAAAACACACATTCTTTATGGCCACTATGGATACTCGACCATTGCAGGGAACACAGATATTCGAAGCAATAGACGCCACTGGCACTATCCGCAAGGACGACCCCCGTCTACGCAACATCGAAGCAGAGATGATTCGCAGCCACGCCCTTTGCCTGCAAATCTCGTCCAAAAAACCCACCGACCCCGACTACAAGGGACTGTTGGAGCAACTGTTCCAGTGCGAACTCGACGACAGTGTGGCCATCGTTTCGCCCTTCTATTGCGATTGTGGCTGCCGGATGAAAATAGGGAAAAACATCATCATCAACAAAGGGACAACGATACTCTCGCCCGGAATAGTCGAAATCGAGGACAACGTGTTGATTGCCCCCGAGGTCAAAATCACAACTGTCAACCACGACCTGAGCGACAGGCACAATTTGCTTCATTTCAAGAAAGTGACCCTCCGGGAGAATGCATGGATATGCATGGGAGCCATCATCTGCCCGGGCGTGACCATAGGAAAGAATGCCGTCGTCGCCGCCGGTGCCGTCGTCACCAAGGATGTGCCCGACAACACGGTGGTGGGAGGAAACCCCGCCCGGGTCATCAAAACGATTGGCTGAGCCTTACCATGTCAATATCGGCCCGACACCAGTCTTTCTGTCTTAAACGGGTGCTGAAATCAAAATCAGCACCCGTTTTATTTTGCCCTCAACAGCACAGGAGGGCAAGAAAGATTCTTCGACCATTGGGTCAATTTCCCACGGTAATACTTAGATATTGGTTAGACCATCTGTTCGATGTTCCATACGAAAGCACGTATGCCTACTTCCTCATTTCGTTTGTCGAGTTTGCGGACGGAGAGGAGGAGGTCGTTGACTTTTTCGTCGGGGACAACGGTCATAATGGCGTTGTTCATCTCTGGCCAGGTGTGGGTGCCACGGTGAGGTTCGCCATTCTCGTTGCCGCGCCCTTGGACATTTTCCCAGAAGGTGAAGCCTCGAATCTGCAGCATGTCGAGCATGTACTCGACGCGTTCGTTGTTGGCTTGGTTGTAGACTATAAGGACACTTTTCATATCTTCAGATTTTTTTTCTCAATCAGAACTAAAAGAACAAAAAGAATTCTGATGGTTCTGATAGTTCTGATTGAGATATTATTTCTCGTCGAGTTCAATATTCATAAATACGAATTTCTTGCGGATCTTCTCCTGCTTCTCGTGGTCACCGTGGCGGTTGAAGGCGCCGTAGAGGACGGGGACGACGATGAGGGTGACGAGGGTGGAGACCAGCAGACCGCCGATGACGACGATACCCATGGTGGTCCATATTTCGGAGCCTTCGGCCGTGGAGGTGGCCATGGGAATCATGCCGAGGATGGTGGTGAAGGCGGTCATCATGACGGGACGCAGACGGCTCTGGCCGCTGAGGGCGATGGCCTCATAGAGAGGTATGTCGCGCTCGCGCAAGAGGTTGATATAGTCCACAAGCACGATACCGTTTTTCACCACGATACCGATGAGGAGGACGATGCCGAGCATACCCACCATGTCGAGGGTTTCGCCGGTGATCATCAGCGTGAGGATGACGCCCGAGAGGGCGAAGGGGATGGAGAACATGATGATGGCTGGCTTTCCGAAGGACTCGAACTGCGAGGCCATGACGATGTAGACAAGCATCATGATGAGGAGTGCGAGGAGACCCATATCGGAGGTGGAGTCTTTCTGGTCCTCATAGCTGCCGGCGAGGGCTACGTGGACACCTTGGGGGATGCCCATCTGGTCGAGTTCTTTCTGCACACCCATGGCGAGTTCGCCGAGGGAGGTGTTGAAGGGCATGACGGAGAGGGTGAGGTAGCGCTGGCGGTTCTTACGCTCGATGGTGGGCGGGCACCAGTATTCCTCGACCTTGGCGAGCTCCTCGAGCTTGATGATTTTGCCCATGGGGGTGGGAATGGACATCTGTTCGATGTCGGAGATGGAGGAGCGGTATTCCTCGCGGAGACGCACGACGATGTTGTATTCCTCGCCGTCTTCCTTGAGGTAGCCGGCGGCCATGCCGTTGACGCGGTTTCGGACATAGAGGGCCACGGTGGAGCCGTTGAGTCCATGGAGAGCAAGCTTCTGTTTGTCGAAGGTAATCTTCAGCTCGGCGCGGTCTTCATCGCGGCTGACTTTGGTATCGCGGGCACCGGCGACGTTCTGCTCGATGCGTTTCTTGAGTTCCTGGGTGAAGTTGGTGGTCTGGTCGAAGTCGTAGCCATAGACTTCGATGGAGAGGTTGTTATTGCTTCCGCCACCCATCATACCACCTTTGTTGACCTGGTAGTTGACAAGTTCCGGATACTCGGCGAAGCACTTGCGGAGTTCCTCCTGCATCTGGAAGATGGTGCGCTCACGCTCGAATTTCTTGGTGGCGCGGATGGTCATGGAAATCTTGTTGTTGGTGGTGGAGTTGAAGAGTGCGGCAAAGCCGGCGTCGTCGTTGGAGCCTGCAGAGGTGGAGATGACGAGGAGGTCTTCCCCGAGGATGCGGCGGATATCGTCTTCCATGTGACGGGCGGTCTTGAGGGTCTCCTCGATGCGGGTGCCGCGTTGCAGTTCGGCGGTGACGGAAATCTGGCCGTTGTCCTGTTCCTTCATGAAGTCCATGTGGGAGAAGGTGGAGGCACCGAAGATGAGCGTCGCCACGAAGAAGGCGAGAGCGGAAAGGAGGGTGACAATCTTGTGGCGGAGGCACCAGCGGAGGAAGTTGGCATAGGAGGCCTCGATGGCGCTGAAGGCGCGGCCGATGGTCTTATCGAAGGTAAAGAGTTTCTTCTTCTGCTTGGCTTCGGCATCGAGACGGGCCTCTTTGGTGAGGAAGAAGGGCTTCTCTTTGAGCATCTTGGAAGAGAGCATGGGGATGAGGGTGATGGCGGCGGTGGTGGAGACGCAGACCACGATGGTGACAATCCAGCCGAGTTCCTTGAAGAAGATACCCATCATGCCGGGCAGCATGGTGAGGGGCACGAAGACGGCCACAAGCACCAAGGTGGTGGCGATGACGGAGGTCCACACCTCGTTGGTGGCGCAGATGGCGGCTTCGCGCGGGCTCTCGCCGCGTTCGATATGCTTGGAGATATTCTCAAGGACCACAATGGCGTCGTCGACCACCATACCGATGGCCACGGTGAGTGAGGCCAGAGAGATGATGTTGAGCGAGGAGTCGGCCAGGAGCAGGTAGATGAAGGAGGTGACGAGGGAGATGGGGATGGTGAGGCCAATGATGATGGTAGCGCGCCAGTTGCCCAAGAAGAGCAGCACCACGAGGACGACGAAGAGGAGGGCATAGAAGATGGACTCGGCGAGGCCATTGATGGCGTTGACGATTTCCTCGGAACCGTCACGGATAAGGGTGGCTTCGATGTCGGGAGGCAAGGTCTTCTGGATTTCCTCCATCTTGGCGCGCACCTGTTTGGCAATTTCTACGGTGTTGGCACCGGTCTGCTTGGTGATGATGAGTCGGGCGCCGTCGAGGGAGTTGATTTTCTCGTCGAGGGAGAGGTCCTTGATGGTGTCGCGCACGGTGGCGAGGTCGCGCACAAAGACCTGTTTCCCGGTAGCGGTGGTGGTGACGGCGATGTCGGCTATCTCAGAGCTCTCGACATATTCGCCTTTGACGCGCATCTGGTACTGTTCCTTGCCCATCTTGACGGTACCGGAGGCGAGGTCGAGGTTGTTGGCCGAGATGGCGTTGCCGACCGTCTCAAGGCTGATGCCGTAGGCGTCGAGCTGTTTGGGGTCGAGGTCGATATAGACGTAGCGCTCGGGAGCACCGGAGACGGTGATGTTACCGATGCCATCGATGCGGTTGAGCTCGTTGACGACATTGTCCTCCAGGATGCGGTCGAGGCCCGAATAGCTCTCCTTGGCGGTGAAGCCGTAGATCATGACGGGCATGGCCGAGGAGTTGAGCTTGAGGATCATGGGACGCGACACGCCGTCGGGCAGGTTGTCGTAGATGAGGTCGACATAAGAACGTATGTCGTTGAGAGCCTCATCGATATTCTCACCCCATTCAAATTCAAGGGTGACGACGGAGATGTTGTCCTTGGAGGTGGAGGTAATGTTTTTCAGTCCGTCGACGGAGTTGAGTGAGTTCTCGAGAATCTTGGTGATATTGGTCTCGATGTCGCTGGCGTTGGCGCCGGCGTAGGTGGTCATCACGGTGACGTAGGGCGGGTCCATCTCGGGCATCTGGTCGATGGGCAGCCGCGTGAGGGAGAAGAGACCCATGATGATGACGGCCACGAATATCAAGCCCGTGGTGATGGGCTTGTTGATTGCTGTTTTGTAAATAGCCATTTTCTTTTATTTCTTTTTTCTAGGATTTCCTAGGCATTCCTAGGTGCTCTTAGGTTTTCCTAGTTATTCTACAATCTCTAACTTGTCACCATCCACGAGGCGGGCTTGGCCGGTGATGACGTCGGGGTCGCCGGCTTCGATGGCGCCGTTCTCGACGGGGATGACCTCGATGCGGTCGTCGTAGCGTTGGCCGAGGGTGACGGCAACGCGACGGGCAGTGCCTTCGTTGTTGACGAAAACATATCTATCGTTACTTCCGGTGAGTTTCAGCACGCTCTGATAGGGGACGACGATGGCGTCGACTTCGCCGATGGCGAGGTGGGTGCGGACGTACATACCGGGACGGATTTTTTCACCGTTGTTGGGGATGTTGAGTTTGGCCTGGAAGGTGTGGGAAGCGGGGTCGATGGTGGGGTAGACAATCTCGATGGTGGCGGGGAAGGTTTTGCCAGGATAGATGTCGCTCTCGATGTCGACCTTCATGCCAGTTTTGACCAAGGGGAAGTAGGTCTCGGGGATATTGATGATAGCCTTGAGACGAGAGATCTGGGTGAGGGTGAGGATGGGAGCACCGGTGTACATCTCACCGTCCTCGAAGTTCTTGGCGCTGATGACGCCGGCGAACTGGGCGCGGACGAAGGTGTTCTCGTTCTGGAAACGTTCGCTCTCGACGAGTTGGTCGTAGGCGGCTTTGGTCTGGTCGTAGACCTGCTCGCTGACAGAGCCGGAGGCTTTGAGGGCGGTGACGCGGTCGAGCTCGGTCTTGGTGGAGGCGAGGTTGATGCGAGTGGTGTTGAGTTGGGTCTGGTCCATGCGGACGAGCATGGAGCCTTTCTGCACGCGGCTACCCACCTGGACATAGATATGCTCGATGTGGCCGGTGATGGAGGGCGAGATATTCATGGTCTCGTAGCCCTCGAGGGTGGTGGATAGCTCGAGTGTCTTGGCGATGCGCTCACTCTGGAGGGTGAGCACTTGCACTTTCTCTGCTTCTTTCTTGGTGGTGGTGGCAGATTTCTTGTCGTCCTGCTTGTTGCCACCGCAGGCGGCGAGGCCTAAGAAGGCCAGCGCGATGGTTGTGATTTTGATGGTCTTATTCATGATTCTTTATTTTATTCTTTATTACGTGGTAACGTTATGACGTTATTTCGAGGTTATTTGTTCAACAGGTTTTCGAGGGCCGTCTGGGCGGAGATGACGTTGAGGGCGGCCTGAATATAGTTGCTCTGAGCGGAGATGATGTCGGAGGAGGCAGTGGTGACCTCGAGACTGGAGGCGCGGCCATATTTGTATTTCTCAGAGACGTTGGCAAAGACACGCTGGGTGACATCGAGGTTGCGACGCTGGATGTCGTAGGTCTCGAGGGCCGAGGTGAGGTCATAACGTAGCTGGTTGTACTGCACACGAAGACCGTCTTCGGCCTGACGGCGGGAGTTCTGGGTCTCCTGGAGGGCAATCTTGTTGCTCTTGATATTGGAGAGACGGGTGCCGGAAGTGAGCAGAGGCACGCTGATGGAGAATCCCACCATATTGGGAGGCGTCATGTTCATAGCTTCGTCTTTTCCAAAGTAGGTTTTGGCACTATATTGGTAGTAGGCCGAGAGGGTGGGAGAGAAGTCCATCCATGCCATGGTGACGTTTTTCTCGGCGAGACGCTCGTTTTGCTCGAGGAGTCGATAGGTGTAGTTGTTTTCCGGGTGGAAGGCTTCGCCGAGGAGCTGTGCGGCGTCGCCCACATTGAGGATGGCTTCGACGGGTGTGGTGAGCTCGACAGTGGCGTTGACATCGGCTCCGAGTTGGAGGAGCAGGGAGTTGCGGAGCATCTGGAGCGAACGGTTGGTGGTGTTGATACTGTTCTTAAGAGTGGCCACTTGAACTTGCAGTTTATCGGCATCGACCTGCTCGGCAGCGCCGACATTGACAGCAGCCTGACTGGTTTCGGCGAGGCGCTGGAGGTTGGCCAGCGAGGAGTCGAGGAGACCAACAGTTTCTTCCATGACAAGGATGGAGACATAGACATTCTTGACCTGCGAGCGCGTGGTCTGCTCGGTCTGTTGGCGAGTGATATCGGTCATCTCTTGTGCAATATCTTGGAGCATAACCCCAACGATCTGAGCTCCTGTGAGGGCTATGGCAGCGGTGACGCTGAAACTTCCCGAAGGGTTGAGAGGAATGGAGATGCTTTGACCTCCCATGCCCATGTGCATTTCATAGCCCAGCATGTTCTGGTAGTCGAAGCCTGCTTTGACGGTAGGCAGCATGGAGGAGAGAGTCTTCCAACGGTCAAGTTCGGCTTTCTTGATGTCGAGTTCGGCGTTTTGCATAGTAGCGTTGTGCTCGATGGCATACTGTTGGGCCTCCCCAAGGCTTAGACGAAGGGTCTGTTGGGCTGTGGCGGAGAGACTCAGGGTGGTGAGTACCAACGCTAATGTCAGGTTTTTCAGTCTCATTATCATTTTTATAAATTATTACTTTTATTTCAATATTTCAATAACCAATAACCACTAACCAATAACCTTTATTTCAATATTTCACTAACCAATAACCAATAACCACTAACCTTTATTTATTATCCATTTCGTTGAGCAGCATTCCATATTCGGTCTCGTGCTCCTCATAGCGGCGGATGGTATCGATGGTCATCATGCCGCGTACATAGGTGAATCCAATGTCTTTGATTCGACGTGCATATTCTTGGCTGTCGCTAAACTCGCTGAAACGGTGGCGCTGCACGAGGTCGCAGATGAAGTCGGTGGCAATTTGGATGTCGGCACTTTCGCGTAGATAGTTGCGTTCCTTGGCATAGAGCATGCCGCGTTCTACCATAGAACGGAATCCGGAGGTTTGGATTTTGAAGAATCGGTCGTGAATCTCAGGGTAGTAGCGTTCGGCATCTTCGATGACTTTCTGGTAGCGGTGACAGAAGCCGGCATTGACGCGCATCATGTAAAGGGCCACCAAGAGAGGCTCGTCAGCTTTGGCGAAGAAATTGTGGTGCATGTCTTCAATTTCGTCATGAACACCCATAAGACACTCGGCCAGCAGCTCCTCTTTAGTGGAGAAGGTTTCATAAAGCGTCCGTTTGGAGATATGCAACTCCTGTGCGATGTCGTCCATTGTCACCCCTTTACAGCCGCGGCTATTGAACATCTGTAGTGCCGTTTCCACAATTTTCTTCCTGTGTTCCTCGATGCTCATTTTGTTATAGTATGTTGTTTTTCTGCAGTTTATATTATTCTTAATGCCCTTCGTCGGTTTTGATAAGGGCTGCAAAAATACACAAAAAAACTTAGAAAACTAAAAACGTTTCCTAAGTTTTCTGTTAAAAAAACTTAAAGCGGTTTTTTATCTTTCTTTTCGTTCGGGGATGGGCTGGAGGGTACCTATCTGCACTTTCATGCGGGCGCCGGGGGCGGCTTCGACAATGGCCATACCACCTTCGCGGCTGACAAAGGTAACATGGATGCCGCCAGCGGTCATGAGGCGGTCACCTTTTTGAAGGCTGTCGCGATAGGCCTGTTCTTTCTTGGCCTTTTGGGTTTGGGGACGGATGAGGAAGAGGTAGAAGACGGCAATCATGGCCACAATCATAATGGCGGTTTTCCAGCCGTTGGGAATGTCGAGGAGTATCATTTCGATGTTCATGTCTTATCTATTTTGGGTCTTTAACGAGGGGTTTTATAATTTATTGTATAGGGACAATATTTTTTTGAAAAAGGAGTTAATTTAAAATTAAGAATGAAGAATTAAGAATGAAGAATGAAATATTGTACAGGGAGCTGCGTGAGCAATATCCCGAGTTCGTTTACGAGGATTATCACTATGAGGTGACGGAGGCGGGATTGAAGGTGTGGTTCGACTTCAAGATGGGTGATGTGGAGTTTCATCCAGAAGCACTTATCGAGCGTAAATGCTTGAATGCGTCAATGCTTGAATGCTTGAGTGCTGACGCGTCAAATACTCAGGCAATCAAACAATCAGGCAATCAGGCAATCGACAGGATGGTCTTCGATATCGGAATGATAGAGCTGATAAGCTACTGGAAAAGTGCTTGTCCCCCGACGGTAAAGGTGGAGTGTGGAGTACTTACCGACGAGCAGGTGGCTTTCTGGAAAAAACTCTATTGGAACGGCCTCGGTGAATTTTTCTATACCAACGGCATTTCAGAAACGCCAGAGGCGTTTATGAAAGTGAAAAGTGAAGCTACGCAGTCCACGGGAGCCCATCTTTCAACTTTCAACTCTCAACTTTCAACTTATCTGGTGCCGATAGGGGGAGGAAAGGATTCTGTTGTTACGCTGGAGTTGCTGCGGAGGGCCGGTAAGAAAATACGTCCGTTAATTATGAATCCCCGTGGGGCCACTAAGGAGTGTGCCCGGGTGGCAGGATTCCCGATGGAGGAGGTGCTGGTGATACGGCGTAAGATTGACCCGACGCTGTTGGAATTAAATGCCAAAGGGTATCTGAATGGGCATACGCCCTTCTCCGCGATGTTGGCATTCTACACTCGGTTGGCGTCGGCGCTGAGTGGCATTCCAAACGTGGCGTTGAGCAACGAAAACTCGGCTAATGAGAGTACCGTCAAGGGATCGTATGTGAACCACCAGTATTCGAAAAGCCTTGAGTTCGAGGATGACTTCAGGAGATATGTAGTGGGGAGTGGGGAGTGTGTAGTGGATAGCACACAGGCACAAATGCTACCCACTGTCCACTACCCACTATCCACTTATAATTATTTCAGTTTTCTGCGGCCGTTGAGTGAATTGCAGATAGCCATGCTGTTCAGCCGTTTTACGGATTATCACGATGTGTTCCGTTCGTGCAATGCAGGCAGCAAGGAGGACATTTGGTGCGGCCATTGTGCGAAGTGCCTCTTCGCCTACATCATCCTTTCACCGTTTATTGAGCCTGCACGATTGAATCAGATTTTCGGGAAGTCGATGCTTGACGACATGACGATGGAACTTGAATTCAAACAGCTTATCGGCGAGGCTGAGACAAAGCCTTTCGAGTGTGTGGGAACGGTGAGCGAGGTGCGGCAGGCATTGAGTATGACGCTGAAGAGGTGGTATCAGGAGGAGAGGCCTGCGTTGTTGAGGGGCTATAGGATAGAAGCAATAGATGCTATAGATACTATAGAAGCGATAGCTCCTATAGGGAATCTCACGGAGGAAGAACGACAGATTCTGACTCAGGCAATCAGGCAATCAGTCAATCAAGCAATTTAATCATGTACCGGGAAGAACAACTGAGAGCCCTCTTAAAAGGACGCAAGATATTGATAGCCGGCTACGGGCGCGAGGGCAAGAGCGCCGAGCGATTGATACAGCGGCTGGTACCCGAGACACCTTACACCATTGCCGTGCAAGTGGAAAGTGGAAAGTGGAGAGACGAAAGTGATGAGTGGCATGAGGACTGGCCGTTCGATATGGTCATCAAGTCTCCGGGAATACCTAATTTTCAATTTTCAACTTTCAATTTCCAATTAACAAGTTTGACAGACTTGTTTTTGCAGGTTTATGGCGACATGACCATTGGTGTGACTGGCACCAAAGGTAAGTCCACCACCGCCAGTTTGATACATCACCTGCTGCCTGGGAGTATTTTGGCTGGCAATATCGGCATACCGCTCTTCGATATACTTGATGGATTGAAGGAAGATAGCATTGTGGTGGCGGAGTTGAGCTGTCACCAGTTGGAGAATATCCACCGAGGACCGCATATCGCTGTGCTGCTCAATCTCTTCCAGGAACATCTCGACCACTACGAGAACTATATGGGTTACAAGATGGCCAAGATGCAGATAGGGCTGAAACAACGAGCGGACGATCATTTTTTCTGGTGTGCTGATGCTATCGAACTTGATGACCTTGTCCGCTCGCAAGCTATGCCAGGTATGTTGCATCCCTATAGATTGACCGATGCAACGGATGAGGAACGTATGTTGTTGAACGCATGCCCGTTGGAAGGAGATCATAACAGAAGTAATGCTTTGGTGGCCTGTCGTGTGGCGATGTTGGCGCTATCCACTATCCACTACCCCCTACCTACTAAAGAGACTTTTGCCTCTTTCCAAGGCCTCCGGCACAGGATGGAGAAGGTGGGATGCTATAAGGACATCACTTGGTATGACGATAGTATCAGCACTATTCCTGCTGCCGCTATCGCTGCGGTTCGCGCGCTGGGACGCGTGGACACGCTGATTCTCGGTGGCTTTGACCGAGGTATCGACTACACTCCGCTGGTGGATTTTTTGAAAGAGAATTCTGTAAAGAACATCGTCTTTGTAGGCCAAGCGGGAAGAAGAATACTGCAGTTGCTATCCGCTGCCCACTGCCCACTACCCACTCATATTATCGAAGACGATTATGAAAGGATTGTCCCGTGGTGTGCCTCGGTAACCCCGAAGGGTGGAGTGGTGTTGTTGTCTCCAGCAGCTGCGAGTTATGACGCCTTCAAGAACTTTGAGGTGCGTGGAGATTTCTACAGAAAACAGATTGAAAGATTATAGGTTGTTGGTTATAGGTTATTGAGCAAGGAAATGACAGATTATTTTGATATTAGACATCAACTTCACGAGCATCCGCAGACGGCAGGCAACGAGCAGTTTGCGCATGATATGATTGTCCGCCACCTGCAGGGGCTACATCCAGACAAGGTCTACACTCATGTGGGTGGATATGGAGTCATCGCCGTTTGGGAAGGAGAAAAATCAAAGGTGAAAGGTGAAACTATCGCATTCCGGGCCGATACCGACGCATTGCCTATTGGACATCGTTGTGGGCACGATGGACATACCACCATATTGCTACGTTTGGCGGAACTTGTATACACTGCCCAATGCAGCGCCAATGTTCTTCTCCTTTGGCAACCTGCCGAGGAGACAGGTATGGGCTCGCGTGCTGTTCTCGAGAGTGGCATCTTACAGCAGTATAACATCAAGGCTTTCTACGCCCTACACAATTTGCCCGGCTATCCGTTGGGCACTGTGGTCCTCTGTCCTCATACATTTGCCGCAGCCTCGACGGGTATCATATACCAGCTCGACGGTCGTGAAACACATGCCTCTACGCCGGAACTAGGGGTGAATCCCGGATTGGCTGTAGCAGAGATTATCCAGCGTTTCGCACAGTTCAATACACTCAAACAATCAGGCAATCAAACATTCAGACAATCCACTCTCATCTGTGTCCACCTCGGTGCACCAGCTTTTGGTACTTCTGCCGGACATGCCGAAGTGATGTTTACCCTGCGCGCCTTTACCAATAGCGAGATGGAGCATCTGTTGGCTGATGCCAACAGCGCCGTTGACGAGATTACAAGCCGTCATGGGTTAACAGTCACTCGTTTGTTAGTAGAACCTTTCCGTGCTACGGAGAACCATCCTGAATGCGTGAATGTGTTAATGCGTGAATGTTCGGGTGCTGTTATCAAAGAGGAACCGTTTCGTTGGAGTGAGGATTTTGCTGAATACCTTCAGGAGTTTCCGGGAGCGATGTTTGGCATCGGTTCCGGTGAGCACCACCCCGAATTGCATCACCCCGACTATGATTTCCCCGATGAAATAATAGAGCCAGCGGCAAGACTATTCCTACAGCTGGCTCAAAATGCTTAAATGTTCATTTTTTAACTTCTGCCGGTCTTTTTCTCGAGCTTGATGTAGTTGGGGAAGGGAACCTGGGAACTGCCGACGGAGAGACTGGGGCGGATGCGGAGACCAATTTTTGAGGAGGTGCCATCGTTGGTGAAGCTGGAAGCAAAGTTTTTCAAGGCATCCAGACCTTTGGAGGAGAATAGTTGGCCGAGGTCGGTGTTGACACCCAAGGGTACTGTAGTAGTGGTGTTGGATTTGATGGTATAGGTACGGCTGCTGGCACCATTGGCCACGTCGGTGCCGTCGAGGGCAAGAATCCAGTCCATAGCTGTCAAGGAGGCCTTGTGCTCAGTGGGGTTCTTCACGTTGATATTGATATCCATGCTCAAGGGCACTTTTTTGCTCTGGTAGGCAGCCACAAGTTTCACCACATCGGTGGCGGAGAGGTCGCCTGAGGTGAGGTTCTTTACGTTTACACCGGCGACGGAGACATTGTTGACATTCTTGAGGTTGAACTCGCAGTTGACCAGATTGGCGATGCTGGTGACCTGGGAGGTGAGTGAGGTCAGGAGGTCGCAAGAGGTGAAGGCGAGGCTACCGGCGAGCAGAATGGATAAAGCTATCTTTTTCATGGTATTTGTTGTTTTTTTGATTCAAAATGAAAGTGCAAAAATACAAAAAATAATCTATTCTTCCCGTATAATGCATTTTTTTTCGTATTTTTGCTGTTTGTTTATACAAATGTTTACAATATAAATAATATATATATCAAGTCATTATGGAAGAGAATAACGCCGCAGAGAAGCAACTGAATTTTCTTGAAGAGATTATTGAACAGGGATTGAAGGATGGCACCTATAGCGCTATCCAGACTCGTTTCCCGCCGGAACCCAACGGCTACCTGCACATCGGCCATGCCAAGTCGATCTGCATTAATTTCGGACTGGCAAAGAAGTATGGTGGCAAGACCAACCTGCGTTTTGACGACACCAATCCTGTGAAGGAAGATACAGAATATGTAGACTCTATTCAAGAGGATATCCACTGGCTGGGCTTCGATTGGTCGGAGAAGCATTATGCATCTGACTATTTTGAACAGCTTTACGAGTGGGCCGAGGTACTGATTCAGAAAGGGCTTGCCTATGTCGACGACCAGACCCTCGACGAGATTCGAGAGGGCCGCGGTACCGTGACCACCCCAGGCAAGAACAGTCCCTATCGCGACCGTAGCGTCGAGGAGAACCTCGATTTGTTCCGCCGCATGCGTGCCGGTGAGTTCCCCGATGGCAGTAAGGTGCTGCGCGCCAAGATAGATATGGCACACCCCAACATGATGTTCCGTGACCCCATCATGTACCGCATCCTCCATGCCCATCACCACCGCACGGGCGACAAGTGGTGTATCTACCCGATGTACGACTATGCCCACGGTCAGAGCGATTCCATCGAGCATATCACTCATAGTATCTGCACGCTGGAGTTCGATATTCATCGTCCACTTTACGACTGGTTCATTGAGCAGCTGGGCATTTGGCCGAGTCACCAGTACGAGTTCGCCCGCCTGAACATCAACTATACGGTGATGAGCAAGCGCAAGTTGCTTCAGTTGGTGAAGGAAAACTATGTCAGTGGCTGGGACGATCCCCGTATGCCGACCATCTGTGGCTTCCGCCGTCGTGGCTACACGCCCGAGAGCATCAAGGCTTTTTGCGACCGCATCGGTGTGGCTAAGCGCGATAATATCATCGACTACGGCCTGCTTGAATTCTCGCTCCGCGAGCATCTCAACAAGGTGGCACAGCGTCGCATGGCCGTCCTCGATCCTGTGAAAGTAATCATCGATAACTATCCAGAAGGACAGACTGAGATGCTGACGGCCGTGAACAACCCCGAGAACGAGGCTGATGGTACACGTCAGGTGCCTTTCAGTCGCGAGCTCTATATCGAGCGTGAAGACTTTATGGAGGTGGCTCCCAAGAAATATTTCCGCATGGCTATTGGACAGGAGGTGCGTCTGCGTTATGCCTACTTTGTCACCGCACAGAGTGTAGAGAAAGATGCCGAAGGTAATATCACTTGCATCCACTGCACCTATGACCCCGCCACACGTGGCGGCGATGCCCCCGATGGGCGCAAGGTGAAGGGTACTATTCACTGGGTCAGCGCCAAGCATGCCATCGACGCCGAGGTGCGCCTCTTCGACCGCCTCTTCGCCGTCGAGGCTCCCGATGATGTCGAGGAAGGCCACACCTTCCTCGAGAACCTCAACCCAAACAGTCTTCGTGTTGTCACCGCTAAATGTGAGCAGGCACTCGCTGAGTGGAAAGTGGAAAGTGGAAAGTGGAATGATGGAATTGTGCGTTACCAGTTTGAGCGCATGGGTTATTTCTGCACCGACCGCGACTCGACACCGGTGCATCTCGTTTTTAACCGGACCTGTACGTTAAAAGACAGTTGGGCAAAAATCAAGTAAAATAGATGGTTCGAAAGGTACGGTATTTCCTGCTACTATTCCCGTTGTTTGCTTCGTTGTCGACGATGGGACAAGACAGCACGTATGTGCGGAGGTTGATACGTGACCTTTCGGCCCCGGAGATGTTTGGGCGAGGAATGCAGCATAGGGGGGACTCCATTGCTGCGGCTTATCTGCGTCAGGAACTTCGAACGCTCGGTGTGAAGCCGTTGGCGGAGGATTATTTCCAGTACTTCCGCTTTCCTAATACTACTGTGCGGCCTCCCATTGTGAAAGCTGGTTACCGCTCGCAGAACGTTTGTGGATATATTCCAGGCGAGACGGACTCGATGATTGTCTTCACGGCACATTATGAGCATCTGGGCATGCATGGAGACACCATATTTTATGGTGCCCACGACAATGCCAGTGGCACCGCTGCGGTAATGGATTTGGCACGGATGCTCAGTTTGCAACGAAGCCGATACTCCTATGCCTTTTTGTTTTTCGGTGGTGAAGAGAGTGGCCTTATTGGAAGCAGACATTTCTCCAATCATCCGCTCATTGATATGGGCAAGGTGAAATTGGCAGTCAATATCGACCTCTTTTGTGGCGGCGACGAGGGCTTTATGGTTGTCAACGCCAATGCTCCTGAGACCAAGATTTTTGTAGATCTCTTGGAGAAAATCAATGATAATAGCCATTATGCTGCTAAGATTGGCCGTCGCGACAATGCAGCTAACAGTGACCACTGGTTCCTCAGTCAGCAATGTCCGGCAATTTTCATCTATACCCTCGGCGGTCCTTTCGGTGGCTATCATAGCCCCTTAGATACCTGCGAAGGTTGTGGATTGCGCAATTACAATGGTTTTATGACCCTAATTAGAACTTTTCTTGAACAGTTAGAACAGCCAAAATAAACAGAACAATATGAATATCTTGGTTACCGGCGGTGCCGGTTTTATCGGCTCCCACACATTGATAGAACTTTACAAGGCAGGCCACACCGCTGTGGTGTTGGATAACCTTAGCAATAGTAACCCTGAAGCCCTTAAACGAGTGGCTGAGATTATCGGCATACGAGAAATTCCTTTCTACAAAGTCGATATCCGTGACCGCGAAGGTCTGGGGAAAGTCTTCGCAGAGCATAGGTTTGATGCTTGTATCCATTTTGCAGGACTCAAGGCTGTGGGCGAGAGTGTAGAGAAACCGTGGGAGTACTATGAGAACAATATCGGCGGTACGCTGGTGTTGGTCGATGTGATGCGCAAAAACGGCTGCAAGAACATTATCTTCAGTTCCAGCGCCACTGTCTATGGTGATCCAGAGGAGATCCCCATCACGGAGAACTGTCCCAAGGGTCAGTGCACCAATCCTTATGGCTGGACCAAATCGATGCTTGAGCAGGTGCTGATGGATATCCAGAAAGCCGACCCGGAATGGAATGTGGTGTTGCTGCGCTACTTCAACCCCGTGGGAGCTCATCCCAGTGGTCGTATCGGCGAGAATCCTAATGGTATCCCCAATAACCTGATGCCCTATATCACACAGGTGGCGGTGGGTAAACGTAAAGAATTAGGAGTCTTTGGTAACGACTATAATACTCCCGACGGTACTGGCGTTCGCGACTATATCCATGTAGTTGACCTTGCCAATGCTCATGTCTGTGCCCTGCAGGCTATCGAGCGCAACTGTGGCATTGGTATCTACAACGTGGGAACAGGAAATGGATACAGTGTATTGGATATGGTGAAGGCCTTTATCCGAGTCAACGGAGTTGACGTACCTTACAGCATCAAGCCGCGCCGTGCTGGCGATATCGCCACATGTTACTGTAATCCTGCGAAAGCAAAAGCAGAACTGGGTTGGGAAGCTAACTACGGTATCGACGATATGGTACGTGACAGCTGGCACTGGCAGAGCCAAAACCCCGATGGCTATCCAGAGGCATAGTCTCTTTTACAACTGATTGAAATATTCTTGGATTTGATCAGGTGTGATAGCCTGGTCAATGGAATAATTCCCTACTTTTTCTCGTCTAAGGGTGGAGAGAAAAGCTCCACTGCCAAGGGCGAGGCCGAGGTCGCGGGCCAGGCTGCGGATATAGGTGCCTTTGCCGCAGTGAATGCGGAAATCGGCTTGGGGTAGGTGAGGGGGCACTTCGCCGAGAGGGTTTTGGTAGAGGTTTTTGGTTGGTATCATCTGAGTAACCGGAATATTCTGTGTAATTGGAATATTCTGAGTATTCTGATTTTTTCTGAAATCAGTGATTTCAAAACGATAGACGGAGACCTCTTTGGGTGAGATGGTGGCAGTGGGGTCGTCTACACGAGCATATTCATAGGCTCTCTGGCCAGCGATCTTCACGGCGCTAAACATAGGAGGTACCTGAAGGATGGCGCCGGTAAACTGTTGGACGGTCTCGTCAAGGAGTTCGGGGGTGATATGTTCGTAGGGGTAGTAGTGGTCGATGGGCCGCTCGAGATCGTAGCAGGGAGTGGTGGCACCGAAAACCATGGTGCCAGTGTAGACTTTGTCACCGTCCTGCAGTTGTGGAATGGTTTTGGTGGCTTTTCCTATGCAGACGAGTAGGAGCCCTGTGGCTAAGGGGTCGAGAGTGCCCGCATGGCCTATTTTGAATTTTTTAAGGCCGTCTTTAAAGGTGGCCGTCGCGCCATTTGCGGCGCGTTGGCCGTAGGTGTTGCGCACTACGGCCTTGATTTTATTAACTGCTTGGAAGGAGGTCCATTGGCGCGGTTTGTCAACGGGAATGACGATGCCTGCCTGGAGCTGCTCAAGGGTTATCATAGAGTGTAGTTCAGAATGATGGAGAGAATGCCTGCAGCGACGCAGTAGACTGCGAACCAGATGAGTTTGCCTTTCTTCACAAGGTTAATCATCCACTTGCAGGCGATGCATCCAGAGATGAATGCAGCAAGGAATCCAATGGCGAGAGCCAAGGGGGAGATGCCACCCATGGCAGCGCTGATGCCGTTTTCTGCCATCTCTTTGGTGTCGAGCAGGGCTTCACCGAGAATGGGGGGGATGACCATGAGGAAAGAGAACTGGGCCAGTTTCTCTTTCTTGTTGCCAAGCAGAAGGCCTGTGGCGATGGTTGATCCCGAGCGGGAAAGACCTGGCAAAACGGCGATGGCCTGTGCAATACCGATGACGAAAGCGTGGAAGGGCGAGATGTGCTCGCGCTGACGCGGTTTTGCCCAGTAGCTGAAAGCCAACAATGCTGCAGTGACCAGCAGGCAGATACCCACTATCAGCAGACCGCTACCGAAAACCTCTTCCACCTTGTCCTTGAAACAGAATCCTACGATGGCTACGGGAATCATGGAAATGAGGATGTTGAAAGCATATTTTGTGCCTTCGTTCCATTTCCATTTGAAGAGGTCTGCAAAAATCCATACAATCTCTTTCCAGAGGATGACGCAGGTGCTGAGCACTGTGGCTACATGTACCGTAACAGTGAAAGCGAGGTTGGCGTCAGGGTTTTTAAGACCGAAGAGCTCCTGTCCGATGGCCAAATGACCACTGGAACTGATGGGCAGGTATTCGGTAAGACCTTGGACGATGCCGAGGATAAGGGATTGGAACCAGTTGAGTGTCTCTTCCATGGATTATTCTTTCTTTTTGCCTTTGTACATGATGGCGAAAATCTCGACAGCGAAACCCAGCACGATGAGGATGGGGGCCACGGTGAGACGACGGGCGTCGAACATGGCGGGATTGAAGGTGTTGGGGTCGTCACTGCCACCACCGCTGAGGAGTATGTATCCGATGGCGAGGATGACGATGCCGGCAACCATCATGATGTAGTTGATGGGGCCGAAAGCGAGTTGGAGATTGAGTTTGTTCTCCTTGGTCGTTGTGACGTTCTTATTGGTTGTCGTGTTTTTTATGTTGCTCTTTTTCATTGTCTTGAATATTGTTGTGTTAATTCTTTGCTATGTGGATGCGGATGGTGATGGCAGTGGAGAGGTAGGAGATGACGATGCCGACAAGGATGACGACGACAGAGATGAGCGCATACCAGAGGAGGTGTTCACTACCGAGGATGTTCAGACTGAATCCGTTACTGAAGGCCCAGATGGAGATGATGTTGAGCACACTGGCGATGAGTCCACCGATGGCACCGTAGGCAATGCTACGCAGACGGAAGGGACGTCCGATGAACGACGACTTGGCTCCTACAAGACGCATGGTGGCGATGGTGTCACGTCGACTATAGATGGCGATACGGATGAGGCTGTTGATGAGCACTACCGTAATGATGAGCAGCAGCGTGATGAAGAAGATGAGGAACCAGGTGAGTTTGTAGAAGATTTCGAGCAGTTGGTGTACCATGCTTTGACGGTTGGGCAACTCGGCGAAGTCGGTTGTGACCTTGCAGTTGCACGAGTTCTCAATCTCGGCACAGAGGCTCTTGTAGTTGGCCGACGAGGTGTCGGGGATAAACTTAGCGTTAAAGTTCACCAGCAGGTGAGGGCTGATGGGGTTGTACTCGATGAACTCTATGAAGTCATCGCCGAGGTCTTCGGCGAGTTCCTTGGCTGCCTCATCCTTCGACTTGTACTCTACCTGTTTGACATTGGGCAAAGCGGCCACAATGGCCGAGTCGGTCCGCGCCAGCGAGTCACAGACGTTGTCGGGGATATTTTCGGGAATGAGGAGGGTGACATCAACGGTGATGCGCTCCTGTGCGTCGTGGGTGGTGCGGTAGGCGTGGTATTCGATGGTGATGAGCAGGCTAAGCATGAACAGCACCAGCGAGATGCCCAGGATAGTGGCACCATGCGTTCCCCAAAGATTAACCTTGTTCTTCAAAACTTTAAACGTTAAACTTTAAACTTTAACCATTAATTGGCCAGCATCACAGGCATGACGAGCATGAGGATGTCGTCCTTCTTCTCGGACTCATCGTCGCCATAGGGGAAGATGATACCTGCGCGCGAGGGATGCGAGAGCTCGACAAGCACCTGTTCGCTGTCGAGGTAGGAAATCATCTCGGTGAGGAACTTGGCGTTGAATCCAATGTCCATGGGGTCACCTTCGTACTGGCAGGGGAGCGTCTCATGGGCGTTGTTGGAGAGCTCGAGGTCTTCGGCCGAAATCTCCAGCTGGTCTTTGCCGATGGAGAGACGCACCTGACGGGTGGCTTCGGAGGCGAAGATGCTGACGCGCTTCAGCGTGTTGAGGAACGAGAGGCGGTCGAGGATGAGCTTGTTGGGGTTGTCCTTGGGGATGGCGGCTTCGTAGTTGGGATAGCGGCCGTCGACCAAGCGGCAGACGATATAGAAGTTGTCGAAGGTGATGAAGAGGTTGGTGTTGTTGTATTCGATGGTCACCTCGTCCTCTTCCTTGCGGGCGGCGAGGATGTTCTTGACGATGATGATGGGTTTCTTGGGAAGGATGAAATTGGTGCTCTCGTCCGAGGAGACATCTTTGCGGCGGTAGCGCACGAGTTTGTGGGCGTCGGTGGCTACGAAGGTGACGCCGTCGGGGGTCATCTCGCAGTAGATGCCGCTCATTTGCTGGTGCATCTCGTCATTCGAAGTGGCGAAGACGGTCTTGTTGATGGCGTTGACGAGGGCGCTGCCGCTCATCACCACCTTGTTGGTACTCTCGGCCACAGGCATGGTGGGATAGGTGGCGGCATCCATGCCGGCCAGATGGTACTGACCTTTGCCGGAGGCAATCTCGATGTTGTAGTTGCTCTGGTTTACGTCGAAGGTCAGAGGAACGTCCTCGAAGGTTTTGAGGATATCAAGGAGCATCTTCGAAGGAACAGCCACCTCTTCGGGATTCTCCATGGCACCCGTCTCTACGGCGACATGGGCCATAAGGGTGGTGGAGAGGTCGGTGGTCTTAATGGTCAAATCGTTTTCCTCGAGGTGGAAATGGAAGCAGTTGATGATGGGCATGGTGTTGCTGGAGGATAGAACTCCGCTGAGGGACTGCAACTGCTTGAGTAACTGTTGGCTATTGACGATAAATTTCATATTGTTATTGTTTTTATTGATTTCAAAATTTCAAAATGCAAAAGTACCAAATAATTCTCAATCCTCTATTTTTTATTCTCAATTTTTATCAACCATTATTCAACAGAGATGTCGATGAAGACCCCTTCCGGGATATCAAAGTCGGACCAGTGGATGCTGCAGTTGGCGCGTGAATACTTGTCATCGAGGTAGAAGGTGCCTGATACTTTATCGTTTCTATAGAGACGGCAGCCGGGATCGTAGAGAATGACGGCGTTGGAGTAGGTGACTCCGTTGTGGGTATAGGGTTTCCCGATACTGTCGGGAGTGGTAAGGCTGACCACGAAGCCGGCCTCTTGGTGCTGTCCGAAAGAGGCATTGCATTCCCGGGTGTCGACAATGGTGCCCTTGAAAGGAATCTCGTCGTGTTTCACGCAAGAAACAAATAGTAGCAGGAAACTAAAAAAGACGTAACGCTTCATTGAGAGAGGTTTTTTTATCTGTGGATTCTTTTCTTTGTCCGATGATAAGGGCGCAGGAGACGTTGTAGTCGCCGGCGGAGAAATGTTTGGTGTAGGAGCCGGGAATGACGACGCTGCGAGCCGGCACACGACCGATATAGGTCACGGGTTCGGCTCCGGTGACATCGATAATATGGGTCGATGCCGTGATGACGGTGCCCGAACCCAGCACGGCCTCGTGCTCGATATGGGCTCCTTCGACGATGATGCAGCGGCTACCGATAAAGCAGTTGTCTTCTACAATGACGGGAGCGGCCTGTACGGGTTCCAGCACACCACCGATACCCACACCTCCCGAGAGGTGGACATTCTTTCCTATCTGTGCACAACTTCCCACGGTGGCCCAGGTGTCCACCATAGTGCCGCTGTCGACGTAAGCACCGATATTGACGTAGGAGGGCATGAGGATGGTGCCGGGAGCAAGGTAGGCTCCGTAGCGGGCCACTGCCGGTGGAACCACACGCACTCCACCTTCGGCGAAGTGGCGCTTCAGCGGTATCTTGTCATGGTATTCCATAGGACCGGCCTCGAGAGTCTGCATGCCGCACACGGGGAAATAGAGGAGTACTGCTTTCTTGACCCAGCTTGCTACTTCCCATTTTCCATTATCCGTGGGTTGGGCCACACGGAGTTGTCCGCAATCGAGGAGCCGTATGGCTTCGAGTACCGCCTCCCGGTACTCCTTCTTATCGAGGAGCTCTCGCTGCTCCCATACTTGTTCTATATACTCTTTCATATTTGTTTTCAATAACCAGTTCCCTTTTTTCTACATCCCATAACCATTTACCTCAGCAATAGTATTGTTCCTGTGGTTTTCTGCTGTATCTCTGGTTTTGCCACTGTTCTATACAACAGGGTGAATACGTAGGCTCCCTGGGGACAGGGCTCTCCGTCCCTCGTACCGTCCCAATGGACTTCGGCTCCCTCCGAATGGTAGACGAGCAGACCTTCACGTGAGTAAATCCATAGCTCTAACGAAAGGATGTCCATCATGCCAGGCTGCCAGATGTTGTTGGTGCTCTGATTGGGTGTGAACACATTGGGGGTGAACATGGTGGAGCGGTCGATATGGATGACGGTGATGGCGGTATCGATGCAGCCGTCATCGCTGTAAGCCAGAAGCATCACGGGCAGCGAATCAGCCTCGTCGGGGAAGGTGTAGGTGAGGTATCGGTCGCTATATTCGTGTCCGTCGATGATCCAGAGGCCGGAGCTGCTGTTAAGGGAGTAGTTGTAGAGTCGTATGTCGGGCTCCATCGGTGTCACCAAGAGCGGGATGGCCTTGATTTCTGCTTTGAGGTTTTCTCCCAGATTCACCAGGTGAAGAGTGCGGATGGAGTCGCAACCGAAAGAGTTTGTGTAGGAGAATGAATAGGTGCCGGCTTGATAATAGATGCTGTCGTTAAATGATAATCCCTCGTACTTGCAGGTCGAATCGTAGATGTGTATGTCGTGGTGGGGGAGAGCCGTCAACGAGATGCTGATCACACTGTCGCAGTGTGCTGCGGTGGAGAGGACAACGGAGTATTCGCCCGTCTCGTTCAACGATTCCGTCCCTATATGGAAGGGGTGGTTGTCGCAGATGGTAGTGTCGATGTGGCTGTGGAGGGTATAGAATGTCACAGCCACCGTACTGTCGATGTCGTTCCCGCAGGAACTGAAGACATGGAAGTTGTAGTACAGCGTGGTGTCGTGTGCCATATGCGAGGGTGCGTTGATGGTGAAGGTGGAGTCGTTCTCCTTGGTAACGCCGTATCCTGTCACTAAGAAAGAGTCGACGACACAGGTGTCGGGAGGTATCAGGTCTGCGTCGAGCGAGAGTTCCCATTCGAAGATGTAGCCGTTGTCGCCGCTCCAGCCGTCAAGAACCTCGATGTACCAGTTGCCGTTCAATGGGCACCCGATCAGCGATTCGAAATTCTGGTTGGGGTGGTAGAAGTTGGTCTTCGCCGCCACATTGGATGAATCGATGATGGTGGACGCGTTGCTATTGGCGTGGGCGTGGCCGCTGCGGTAGATGATGCCGTCGTCGTTCTCCGACGCATGGGCATAGGTATAACCCGAGGTGGTGTTGCTGCTCCAGCAGTAGTTCCAGCCTCTCCCAGGTTCATTGCCCGAGGCTGTCGAATCGCACTGGGAATAGGTGCTCTCTTCGTCACGTACACTTCCCAGGAAGGTCCCCACCGCCACGTTGTCTCCGGTCGACCATCCGCGATGGTTGGAGGGGATGGTGCTTGTGCAACTCGACGACCCTTCGCCGCTGTAGTTTATCAGCGAGGCTTTTTGCCCGCTGGGACAAGTGATGCCCACATAGATGTCTCCAATCCAGCTGTGTTCGATGTTCAGTCGCAGATATTTGATGTCCTCTGCCGATGTGATGGTGGCTCCGGATTCGAAAGCGGTGAAGGTGACCGGCGAGCGGTAGGAGCATCCCATCGTCCCGCAAGGGACTCCGTCTGGCAGGAAGATGCGTTCGCTGTGTCCCAGCGTCGAGCCCTCTTCACCCACCACGATATTGTGAGAACTCTCATAGCCGAAGGTTATCGTTTGTGAACTCCCGGTACAAATGGATGTCGGCACATCGAAGCGCAGCAGCGACTGCGCGTCCAAGGTGAAAGGTGAGAGGTGACAGGTGAAAAAAGACACCAACACCAAAATATTTCGTATTATTCTCATTCTTTCAATATTCTACCAACATTATTGTACCTTTCACCTCACCACCTCAATCATTCCGTTGGTCCTCACAATACCGAACATGCTTTTCGCCGAGAAGCGGTAGAAATAGGTGCCGTCGGGACTGTGGGTCTTCTCGGGATCCCAGAAGTCGCTCTCTTCGGCGATGTTCTTCACATGATAGACCAGAGTGCCCCATTTGTTGTATATCCACAATTCGTTCATCGAATAGAGCCCGCATTCCAGCATGTTCACCACCTTCCAGGTGTCGTTGGTTCCGTCGCCGTTGGGTGTCACCAGGTTCGGGAACTGCAGCCAGTCGTTGACGATGGTGATGATGGCCGATGCCGTATCTTCGCATTCCGTAGGCTCTCCGTAGGGGCCTGTGTAGGTCTGTATCGCCGTCAGCAACACCGTGAAGTCGCCAAACACGTTCCCGCCCTCGGCACTCCATGTGTAGACAGGGCTCTCTCCCCAGATGCTGTCGTATCCGCCGCTTGTCTGGATGTTCCAGCGATAACTCATGGAAGCCAGATTCTCCTGGGTGCTGTCGCCATAGGGGGTACTCTGGCTGAGGAACTGCGCTGTCGGGTGCGACATCGCAGGCGTCTCGGGGGTCCAAATGAATCCGGCTTCGGGTCGTCCGAACACCCACACGCTGGGTATCTCTGCCGTATCGCGGCAGCCGTGTTCGCTCTCTGTCATATAGGCTATCGGGAATATTCCTATGCTGTCAAACACATGGGTGATCTCGTCGCCCTCGTACCACAGGGTGTCGCCCCAGTTCCACCAGCTATGCGCCGCATGGGGCGTTCCGCTCTGCAGCCACACCGTCATCGGGCGGCAGCCCGCCAGCATGGTGTCGCTATAATAATTCGTTCCGTCGTCGCTAATCAGCGGTGTGGCCACGAAGCCGCTGTCGCGTCCCCATATCGTCACATGCCACACGCTGTCGCACCCTCCGGCTGTCTGTGCCGTGAGGTCATAGTCTCCCGGGGTCGGGAAGATGATGTCGTGCCACGTATAGAAATCGCTGTAGCAGAACAGTGCAGTATCGTAGAAGTGGTAGCTTGGCGAGAACACCAGGTCGAACTCCCGAACGATGGGACATCCCGACGGGAGGTAGACGGTATCTATCTCCTTGCGCGTCTCCGTGATGGCCATGGTGTCCACCCAGAAAGTGTCGCCCGTGCATAGGCTGTCGCGGAATATCAGACGGGGCTCCATCTCGAAGTGTACCATCGCAGTGGTGTCGTATACTGTGCCGTCGCTGGTTTGGACGGTGATGGTGTAGGTCACGGTGGTGTCGTGGGTGCTCCCTGCGGGGGCCGATACCAGGAAGGAGGTGTCGCTTGTCCGCGTCACCTCGTTGCCCGTCATGCTGATGGTCAGCGTGGAGTCGCGGCGGTCGACAAGCGCATCGCTCAGCGACATCTCCCAGTCGAAGATATAGCCGTTGTCGCCGCTCCATCCGTCCATCACCTCGATATACCAGTCGCCGTTCAGCGGACAGCCTATCAAGGCGCTGAAGTGCTGGTCGGGACGGTAGAAATTGGTGCCGGCGGCGACATTCGACGAGTCGAGGATTCCACCGTGAGCGTGGCCGCTGGAGTAGATGTTTCCCGTGTCGCCGACCCATGCATTGGCGTAGACGTAGCCCTCGGTGCTGTTGTTGCTCCAGCAGTAGTTCCATCCCACTCCCGGTTGGTTGGCCGGGTCGGTCGAGTCGCAGCCGTTGGTATAGCTATGGAAGTCGTAGGCGTCTCCCAGGTGGGTGTTGCTGGGAACGTGGTTATCAACGAGCCATCCGCGGTGGTTCGACGGGATGGACGAAGAGCAGTTCGACGAACCGTTGTCGCTGTAGTTCATCAGCGAGACTTTCTGTCCGTTGGGGCAGGTGATGCCGATATAGATGTCGCCTATCCAGCTGTGCTCGATATTCAGGCGGACGAACTTGATGTCTTCCACCGACTGTATGGTGGCTCCCGGCAGGAAGCCGTTGAAGGTGGCCGGCGAGCGGTACGAGCACCCCAACGTCCCGCAGGGCGTTCCGTCGGGCAGGAACACCCGTCCCGGATGCGACACCGACGTTCGTGGATTCTCTATCACCACCTCGTTGTTCCAGTCGTATCCTACTCGGATTTGCACCGAATCCCACAGGCAAGTCAGCGAATCTACATCCACATGGATAATCCGTTGCCCCTGCATACACAATGGCAACAGACAATATATCAAAATGATACACTTATGTATCAAATGCAATTTCCCTTTCATATATGGGTGCAAAGATACAAAAAAGTTTTAGTATCTATAATAAAAAGTGACAATGTCTCAAAAAAAATTTTTTTGTGGTTTGGAAAAATATTCGTAATTTTGCACCGTCGTTTAAAAAGTAAAAAGCGGATGAGCACAGCCGACATATCGAAGACCATTGCCGAATACTTGGCCACACAGCCCGTGAACAAAGCGTGGCTCTTTGGCTCCTTTGCCCGTGGCGAACAGCGGGAAGACAGCGACGTCGACATTCTCGTTGACTTTGATCATGAGCATGCAGACATAGGATTAATGGAGTATGTTCACATGATAAATGATTTGACAAAACGTTTGGGGCGTTCTGTGGACTTGGTCGAGGACGGCACACTGCTTCCATATGCGGAGCAAAATGCAAACCGAGATAAATATTTGATATATGAGAGAGCCAATTAGAGATCGTGGCTGATTGGAGCATATCCTGATAGCCATTGAGCATATCGAGAACTTTATTAAAGGGAAAAGTTTTGACGATTTTCGTTCGGACAGTATGTTGTTTTATGCAGTAGTAAAGAATATTGAGATTATTGGAGAAGCAGCGAACAACTTGACCAAAGAGTTGTGTACTCGCCATCCGGAGATAGAATGGAAAGACGTGATTGGCATGCGGCATGTTCTTGTTCACGATTACTACAACATTAGTCCTACATTAGCATGGAAAACGGCAAATAAAAATATCCCAATACTGAAGCGATAAATATCCGATATCGTCCAGAACGACAAACAGTTACCATAAAGTATAATTTAGGCTATTATTAGTTAGAGATTATACGTTTTCTATCACCTCCGTTGAGATTTTTCTCAGCGGAGGTGAATTATTTTTGGTGGTTTGGATTTTTATTCGTATTTTTGCACCGTGAAATCAAACAAATGATTATTATGGTATAAGACAATAGGATAGAATAGATTTAAAGACATATTGAAGCGTATTCGCTTTTCTTGGATAAGTCGAAATCTGGTAAATTTCACTCATTTAATCCACAAGAAAGGAGAAACGCTCACGAGCACCGTGAGCTTTCTTGTTTGGATTAAAGGTTTACCAGAGCCTCGACTTAGAACAAAACAAGTTCACGGCTTTTTTATTGTTTGTTCGAAGAATATTTCTTAAAACACAATTCAATTATGAAAAAAAACTCTATTACCAAGGCTGACGTCGAAACGACGTTAAAGCAAAGAAATTTGGTCCTTACAGATTATGCTTTGCAAGAAGATCTACTTAGGGACACTTTCGACAAGTACAAACTCAACAATGACTATGGACAAGTACTTACGAAAGTGACCTTGCTCAATCTCTTCTACTCCACGGGCATCATGGACGTCAAAGGAGTGGCAGATCATATCTTCAAACATGGTAAGGATATAGACAGCCTGATGAGGAAAGGTGACCCGACTGTTGTGCATCTCATTGCCGAGGTGGAACATAATGGTAAACCCATCAACCACTTCTCATTTGCCACCAAGTACTGCAGTTTCCACTATCCCGACAAGTATCCCATCTATGACGATTTAGTATATAAAGTACTTGCCGCACTGCGTACCTCCTTGGAATGTGGCAGCTTCAGCCCGGAAAAGATAAAGGACAAGGACTATGACAAACATGCGGCCCCTTGCGGCTATGCCCTCTACAAGACAATCTACGACCGCTTCATTGAACTATATGCTGCCGACTTCCCAAAGAAAGACTACAAGACCATCGACTGCTATCTGTGGGGCTCCCGCAAGATAGCCACACTCAATAAAGATGATTGGCGTATTAGCAATAATCCTCAGGCCTACAAGGCTATCTGTGACAATGCAATTAATAATATATTTAATTAATAAAGTTATGAAAAAGAACATTTTAACACTTGTTGCCCTAGTCTTTCTGTCCGTACAGGCTTTTGCCTACGATTTCAGTGTCACTGCGCCCAGTGGACAGATGCTATATTACTACATTTTGTCGGACGGAACCGGTGTGGGTGTCGCAGCTCCCAATGCCAGTGCAACGAATCTTTCCGACGTATGGACCGGCTATACCAAACCCTCGGGGACATTAACTATACCTGAGAGTGTCACATATAATGGCACCACCTATGCGGTGGCCTGCATCTGGTCAGTAGCCTTCTATGGTTGCAGCGGCTTGACCTCCGTCACCATCCCCAACTCGGTGAAGGAGGTCGGTTACGATGCCTTCAACGGTTGCAGCGGCTTGACTTCCGTCACCATCCCCGAGTCGGTGACCAGAATCTGGCAGTCTGCCTTCGGAGGATGCAGCGGCTTGACAACTGTCAACTTCAACGCCACCAACTGCATAATTATGGGGTCCTGGGATAATTGTGATTGGGTTTTCAGCGGTTGTGCCAATCTTGCGACGCTGAATATTGGAGCAAATGTAACTCGAATACCCGATAACGCCTTCAGAGGTTGCAGCGGCCTGACGGAGATACATTCCCTATCACAAGTGGCACCGACTTTAGGAGAGAATGTTTTCTCTTGGGTTTCAAATACCATTCCCGTGTATATTCCCTGCGGCAGTTCGGGCACCTATTATGGTCGTTGGAGTTACTTCTCCAACTTCATAGAGGAGGAGGCTTTCACCTTCAATGCCGAAAGTGCCGACAACAACATGGGCACTGTGCAAATCCTGACCATGCCCACCTGCACGGCACCCAACGCGGTGCTCTACGCTTCCGCTAACAGCGGCTATCGCTTCGACCACTGGAGCACCGGCAGCACCAGCAATCCCTATTCGCTCACCGTTACCAGCGACACCGTTATCACGGCCTACTTCGTCAGCGAAGGTGGTACCGAGGGCATCGGTGATGTGGACGGCAGCACCATCCATGTTTATACCGACGGCGGCAACATCATAGTCAACGGCGCAGAAGGCGAGAAAGTTCAGGTGTTCGATATGGTCGGTCGTCCCGTCGGCACCCAGTCGCTGCCCACAGGCGTCTATATGGTCAAGGTCGGCACCCTTCCCGTCCGCAAGGTGGCGGTAATCCGGTAAATTCCACTAAATCATCAATAAAGCCTCCTGTCCATAGGAGGCTTTTCTATTTAATAACGACAATAATATGTATTTGGCAAACGGTCGTTTAAATTATTTTTTGTATCGAAACAATAAAATAAAAACATCGTCGTTATCAAAAAATAAATTTAGAAATCAGAATTCAGAAATTAGAAATAATAACTATTGTATGAAACAACTCATTGAATGCGTGCCGAATATCAGCG